>OIYG01000036.1_pt1 | contig 140934 bp, 113 predicted proteins | sample 1587861 | NCBI WGS metagenome assembly OIYG01 (sample SAMN03283272) | human gut metagenome | biome: human-associated habitat; material: feces | host: Homo sapiens | place: Peru | collected 2012 | reverse complement strand
TACGGTAAATCCACGTTTCTACATTTCAGCGAAGGTCTCGTTCATATTGTCTACATTGATTATTTAAAGTTAGCAGCTTCCTATGAGAATAACTGCAGTGTAGATAATGTAACCGACGAGCAGATTGAGTCAATGTTAGATATGATGGCTCAAAACTATGATGGCTACTGCTTTGATGAAGACTATGAAAAGAAAGTATTCAGTACCTGGTCTGTAAATACGTTTTTCCAAACAATGATAGAAAAGAAAAAAGTTCAGTTTGGAGAGTACTGGTATGACAACGGTGGCTTACCATCAATCCTTGTTAACTATTTAAAAACTCATGAGCTAAATTCTTTTGACTATTTAAATAAAGAAAATCCTATAACAATCCCTGTTAACGATTTTATGAATCCAACATCTTTAACTACTATCAATCAGAATGTACTGATGTGCCAAACAGGCTACTTAACCTTACGCTCTGCTTTAACTAGCGGTGATCTTACAGTAGATTTAGGTATTCCAAACGGTGAAATCTATAAAGCCTTAAACAGATTACTTGCCATCAACTTTTATAAGGAAGGTATCTATGCTTTAGCTAAAGGTGTAAGAGACCTATTAGATGCAGGTGAGATAGAAGATATCATAGATAGATTTAACTCAGTTATAAATTCAGTATCTTATGATCATTTTTCAATTAACAGTGAATCAGTGGTTCAGAACTATCTATACCTATTCTTAATAGGTGCAGGTATTGAAACAACAACTGAAAGTCACTCTTCAAAAGGAAGAGCAGATTTAATTATAGAAACTAAAAACAGACGCTTAGTTTTTGAGTTGAAGTATGCTCAAAACGAGACTGAGGCAAAGACAAAACTTACTGATGCTGTAGAACAGATTAAGTCACGTGACTATGGTAATACAGAGCCTAAGAAAGCAGAGCTTTTAAGAATTGCAGCAGTGTTTAATGCTGATCCTAAAGTAAGAAAATTCTCTCAATTTAGCAAAGCCTAAAATCAACTTGTTCCTCAAAAATAACAATGGCTCTTTTAAAGAGCCATTGTTAAGAGAGTTAACTTAGTAAAACTACTTAGTTACTTTCTTGAACTTTAATCTGTGAGGCATTGCATCTTCACCAAGATTTGCTTTCTTCCAAGCTTCATACTCAGTGTAGTTACCCTCAAAGAATGAGACCTTGCCTTCATCACCGTAGTCTAAGATGTGAGTTGCAATTCTGTCCAGGAACCAGCGGTCATGAGAGATAACCATAGCAGAACCTGGGAACTCCAGTAATGCGTTCTCAAGAGCACGTAAGGTTTCAACATCAAGATCGTTAGTAGGCTCGTCTAGCAGTAATAAGTTACCGCCTACCTGTAACAGTTTTGCTAACTGTAAACGACCTCTTTCACCACCTGATAAATCGCCAACACGTTTTTGCTGATCGGTGCCTCTGAAGTTGAAACGCCCAATATAAGCTCGTGAAGGGATCTCGTATGATCCTACCTTTAAGATATCCTGACCTTGAGAGATTTCCTCATAAACAGTGTTGCTGTCTTTCATCTGGTCGCGGAACTGCTCTACATAAGCGGTAACTACAGTATCACCTAACTTAATAGAACCTGAATCTGGCTTTTCAATACCGGTTATCATTCTGAACAGGGTAGACTTACCGGCACCGTTAGGTCCGATGATACCTACGATAGCGCCCTTAGGAATGCTAAAGGTTAAATCGTCGATTAACATCTGATCATCATAAGACTTGCACAGGTTGTTAACCTCAAGCACAGTCTCACCTAAACGAGGCCCTGGTGGAATATATAATTCGTTAGTTTCGTTACGGGTCTGATATTCAACTGAAGATAACTCTTCAAATCTTGCCATACGAGCTTTAGATTTAGCATGACGGCCCTTAGCCCCCTGACGAACCCATTCAAGCTCTCGCTCAATAGAACGACGTCTTGCTGATTCTGTGTTCTCTTCAATCTGCAGACGCTTATCTTTCTGATCAAGCCAGCTAGAGTAGTTGCCTTCCCAAGGAATACCCTCACCACGGTCTAACTCTAAGATCCAGCCTGCTACATTATCTAAGAAGTATCTATCGTGGGTAACAGCTACCACAGTTCCTGGGTACTGATGTAAGAACTGCTCTAACCAGTCAATAGATTCAGCATCAAGATGGTTGGTGGGCTCATCTAAAAGCAGCATATCTGGCTTTTCTAATAATAGACGGCATAAAGCTACACGACGTCTTTCACCACCTGAGAGAACTTTGATCTTTCTTTCAGCAGGAGGAAGTCTTAAGGCATCTGATGCCTTATCAATTTGAACTTCGATATTGTGACCATCATGAGCTTGAATGATTGCCTCGAGCTTAGCCTGTTCTTTAGCTAAAGCATCAAAATCAGCGTTTTCGTCAGCATATTCAGCATATACCTCATCCAGACGTTTTAAGGCATTAGTAACTTCAACGAAAGACTCTTCGATTACTTCTTTTACAGTCTTTTCAGGATCAAGTACAGGTTCCTGTGGAAGATAACCGATTTTAATACCAGGTTGTGGTCTTGCCTCACCTTCATAATCGGTATCAACACCTGCCATGATCTTAATTAATGTAGATTTACCTGCACCATTTAAACCTAAAACACCAATTTTTGCTCCAGGGAAAAATGACAGGGAGATGTCTTTTAAGATTTGACGTTTAGGGGGAACAATTTTGCCCACCCTATTCATTGTATAAATGAACTGAGCCATAAATTTCCTCATGTAAATGACTAGCACATTGTAACATGGAATAGGCTTTTTCTAGGAAAAATAGCACAAATAAGAAGACCGCCTTAGGCGGTCTTCAAGAGAAAAATGGAGATTACATTTTTTGTATGATGTTTGCGTGTTTTATTAACTTTCCTGTAGCATCTGCAGAGCCATCTGAGGCTTCTGATTTGCCTGCGTTAGAATTGTAACAGCTCCCTGTTGCAGAATTTGAGCTGCTGTCATATTGGAAACTTCCTCTGCATAATCAGTATCACGAATTTGGGCGCGTGAATCTGAAACGTTCTCAGAGATATTCTCCTGGTTTCTAATGGTTGACTCAAGACGGTTCTGAACTGCTCCTAACTCAGATCTTTTTGAATCAACAGCTGTCATTAAATAATCAATACCTGCTAAAACAACCTGAGCATTAGACATAGAGCTGATATCAATACCTTTGCCATTTACCTGATAAGAGAACACATCAGAGAACTTAAACTCAGATACGGTTAAGGTAGAGCCTTCAGGTAATTTAAAGGTATCAGAGCCTGAAATTTTAGCAGCAAGTGTTGCTAATGAATTAGTATCAAAACCTGCTGAAAGGTCAATCTTAATGATTGAACCAGGATCTGGGCTAATCTGGAACCTTGCAATTGAGGCATTGCCGTTTAAAAGATCCTGGCCACCGAAAGTGGTATCACGGGCAATACGACCAATTTCTTCGTTTAACTGATCAACCTCATCCTGTAGCGCAATACGGTTATCTGTTGCATTAGTGCCGTTAGCTGACTGTACTGCAAGAGTACGAATTCTCTGCAACATGGTAGTAATTTCTTCCATCGCACCTTCTGCTGTCTGAGCATAGGCAATGGCGTTTTGGGCATTACGGTTGGTCTGATTTAAAGAGTTTAACTGTACAGTAAGTCTGTCTGATGTCTGAACGCCTGCAGGATCATCTTTGGCAGAGTTAATTCTCAAACCACTAGACAACCTTTCATAAGATGTATCAAGACGGGCAGTCTGTCTGTTCACAGTCCTTTGAGCAAGTCTTGCTGAAAGGTTTGTATTAAGATATAAGGCCATTTTTCTCTCCATATATTATTGATGAAATTTTGAACGGCAAAATTTCGTCATCAGTAAGATATATGAAAAAAGTATGCCAACATTTTTTTTGTGTGTTGACATACTTATGAGAAAAACTGAATAGAGATTAAAGCGTTAGCTACTTGTCTTCATCAACGATAAATGATGATAACTTTTCAACCTGATTTTGAGCTAAGTTTCTAATCTGATGAACAGACTGCTTGGTGTCATCAATGTGAGTAAAGCACTCTTCTGTAATCGCATTGATGTTTTCAATAGAATGGTTAACATCAGCAGCAATAGAGGTCTGTTCCTGACAGGATTGTACAATCTGCTCAGACATATCGGTAATTGTTGCGATAATGCCCATAATCTCTTCGATAGCAGAGTTTGCTTTAGAGCTTTGCTGAACAGAGTTGTTCATTTCTTCTTCGCAGGATGCTACAACCTTAACGCAGGTCTCTACAGCCTTTGATAGGTTAGAAATGGTGTCAGTAACCTCATCTGTTGAGGTAGCTGTCTTTTTAGCCAAATCACGAACTTCGTTAGCAACAACGGCAAATCCTTTACCATGTTCACCGGAGCGGGCAGCCTCAATGGTTGCGTTCAAAGCTAACAGGTTAGTCTGATCTGCAATAGCAGCAATAGTTTTAACGATAGAGTTAATCTGCTCACCCATTTCGTTAATCTTTTGAATAGCAACAGATGTATCACGTAACTTATCAGCTAAGGTGTGATTAGTGGTGATGTTATCCTGCATGGTGCAACGGCAGGTATCTGAAGCTGTTTCTGCGGTCTTAACTTCTGACAGGGTAGAACGGGCAAATTCTGTTACTTTTTCAATGGAGTTTTCCATATTCGCAGTAGCTTGTGCTACAGAATGAGCTTTTGATCTCTGTGTTGACATAGCATCTGCAGCATTATCAAGCATAGATGAATTATGGTTAACCATGTCCACCATCTTGCAGAAATCATTATTTAACTTATTCACAGTTTTCTGCATTGAGAAAGCAACATTATCAACTAAGCCATCGATGGAGCCAATCTCGTTTTTGCGCTTGATCTTGTCTCTGTCACGTCTAAAGTCTCCTGAGGCAATCTTTAATAAAGACTTCCAAACGTGCTTAACTTCGCTGTTAAGTGATTTTGATAAGAATAGTGATTGCAGTACAGATACTAAAATAGTGACGATTAAAACAGCATATAAAGAGTAAAGCACTTTGTTATAGGCTTTAGCATCTAACTTGCCGTTTTTAATCAAAGAGTCAATCTTTGTTAAAACCTCAGAGCAAGATCTTAATTCTTTATAGAAGGAGTCCTCATTAGAGTTGTTCTGTAAGATTGAGTTGGCGTTGCTTGAAAAGTCAAAAACAGCTGAGCGTAAATCAATTGCGCTTTGATTTACTGTAAAGAAGGCTTTTCCTTTCTCTGAATTCAAGCCTCGGTTAATACTGTCTAAAGCCTGTTTGGCAACAGAGATGGCCTGACCATCATGATTGTCATGGCTTAATTCAATAAAGGCACTGTTAATGGCATTTAAATCAGAGTAAAGCTTTTCAATACTGTTGCGCTGATCAACATAAGAGTTGATATTAGAAATAATGCAGACAGAACCTACAGCAAAAATTAATATTGAGAGTGCAAAAGATAAAATAATTCTATGCACAATCGAGATATCACCAAACTTTAAGGAGAATAGTGATTTAAAGAAAGGAGCTGATTTGTAAGCATTATCACTTACAGAAAAGGTGGCTCTCTCAGCACTTGTATCTTCAAAATCATTATCTGAATGTGCGCTTTGTTCTGTAACACTGTTATGCTCTGTTATTTGCTCAATAAAAGATCCTGTTTGTGATAGGTCGTTTTCTTGCTGAGTCAAATCGTTTTCGTTATTATAATTTTCCATATACAGCCTCTATATACCTTACGGCACTGGGGTGTTGATACTGACGATACATAACGGTCAGTACTATACAATTTTGGAATATGCTATTAATAAAAACTAGTAGTTCTTTATATTCTATTTGAAATTGTCGGCACGGTTGTAAATTTTTTTAGATTATTTGAAGTTGTGGCATGTTTTTCTGTACAATTCTGAAAGGCAAGTCAAATTAATGAGAACTTGAACAAGTTAATTTATCAAAGCTAAATTTGTTAAGAACAATCTATAAGTCTAAAAAGTTAGACTAATGAAAAAATAAAGGCGCATTTTACTTGAAAAGCGTCTTTAATCAAGGGGCATTTTCCGTGGCAAAGAAAGAAAAACAAAGCAGTAACATGATTGCTGTTAACCGCAAAGCTACCTTTGAATATTTTATTGAAGACAGATATGAAGCAGGTCTTGAGTTACAAGGCTGGGAAGTAAAATCTTTAAGAGCTGGCAAGTGTAATATTTCAGAGGCTTATGTAACCGTAAAAGATGGTGAAGTGATTATGTTAGGCTCTATCATCAATCCTTTAAAGACAAGCTGTGCCTTTGTTGTAAGTGATCCTACCCGTACTAGAAAACTGCTTTTATCAAGACGTGAAATCGATAAGCTTACAGGCTGTGTTCAAAGACAGGGCTATACTTTAATTCCTTTAAAGATGTATTGGAAAGGTTCATGGGCAAAGCTAGAAATTGGTGTGGCTCGTGGTAAGCAGGATCATGATAAGAGAGACTCTATTAAAGATAAGCAATGGGCTCGTGATAAAGAGCGTATCATGAAGAAGTCTTTTAGATAATCTTTTGCCTTTTATCTAAAGATAAATGTAAAAAGAGAGATTACAAAAATGCCGGACAGTGTCCGGCATTCTTATAAATGAAAATCAAACCTTATTTGTGAGCACATGGATCAGCGTGCTTGTTCATAAAGTCCTTATCTGCTAAAAGCTGTTTTGCCATCTCAAGAGCATGCTCAAAATCAACAGCAATCGCACCATCAAGATTCTTATGAATACCAGCTTTTTGTAAGATAGTACGAGGCTGTGGTCTTACAGCTGAGAAAATTACATAAGTCTTATGCTCACGGCAGATCTTAATAATGTCTTCAATAGAGTTCTCACCTGATGCGTCTAGATAAGGCATAAAGCGCATACGTAAGATCAGAATTCTCGGCATATCTTCTAATGACTTTAACTTATCACAGAACTCTGCTGCAAAGCCGTAGAATAATGGACCATTGATCTGTAGCACGATTACGTCATCAGGAATTTCAATGGTATCGTCGGTTACTAATTCACCGTCCTGAGACTCATACTCATCAGCTGTATGTTTCTGACGTCTTACTTCAACAGAACGAGCCATATGCCTCATGAATAATAATGAAGCAAAGGTTACACCAACACCGATAGCTACGGTCAGATCAACCATTACGGTCAAGAAGAAAGTTAAGAACAGAATGGTTCTGTCTGAAGGGCTGATCTTTGCAATCTGGATAAAGTGTTTTAAGTCAGACATACCCCATGAAACCATGAAGAGCACAGCAGCAAGTGCAGTCATAGGAATGTAAGCTAAGATATCCATTGCAGTGTATAAGAACACTAATAAGAAGATCGCATGGAAGATACCAGCAACAGGGGTTCTACCACCTGCTTTAATATTAGTTGCAGTACGAGCAATTGCACCAGTTGCAGGAATACCACCGAAGATACCTGAGGCGATATTTGCAACACCCTGTCCTACTAATTCCTGGTTTAATGAGTGCTTGTGTCCGATTAACCCGTCAGCAACAACAGCTGACAGTAAAGCTTCAATACCAGCTAAGAATGCGATAGTGAATGCTGATGGTACTAGCTCACGAATTTCTTCTAATGAGAAGGTTGGCCATACAGGTGTAGGCAGACCTTCAGGTAGGTTAGGGAAACGGCTGCCGATAGTATCAACAGGCATTGTAAAGAAGAATGCTATAGCTGAAATTAACAGAATTGATACCAAGTATGAAGGGATCTTAGGAGATACCTTCTTACAGATAATGATAGTAGCTAAACCTAAGGCACCTAAAATTACAGCATAGACTGAGGTCTGATCTAAATTAGTTAAATAAACATACCATTTGTTTAAAAAGTCAGCAGGTACGTTTTGTACAGAAAGACCTAAGAAATCTTTTACCTGAGATGAGGCTATGATTACAGCAATACCTGTGGTAAAACCGGTGATAACAGGGTAAGGAATGTATTTAATCAGTTTTCCTAATTTTGCATAACCAGCTATAACCAGAATGATACCTGCCATGATGGATGCGAGTATCAGTCCATTAAAGCCAAAGCGCTGAATTACATCAAAGATAACTACTACAAAGGCACCTGTAGGACCACCGATTTGGACTCTAGAACCACCTAAAAAAGAAATAAAGAAGCCTGCAACTACTGCTGTTACAAGACCTTTATCAGGAGAAGCTCCAGATGCTACTGCCATTGCCATAGCTAAAGGCAAAGCTACAATGGCAACAGTAAGACCTGCAATTACATCAGCACGGAAAAGCTTGAAAGAATAGCCTTCTCTCATGCAGGTGATAAACGCAGGCACAAAAGGATTTGCGGTTTTCATAAAAAATAAATCCTAAAGCTTAGGTTTAAACCCAAACTGCAAGTTTGTAAAAAATTGATATATATAGGGAATTCAGACAGCCTGATAAGAAGTATCAGAATGGATATTTTATTGGCCTAACTGAAGTGCGCACATTATAACAGACAAAGTTACTTTTGAAGTTAAAAGAGAAAAATTTTGAAAAACATCTCATTATAGAGCATTTTAACTTGTGAAAATTGCGTGAGTTTTGTTATCCAGTTAGTTGATTGCATGTGTAAATTTTTATCACAAGCTGTTGTAAAGGCTTAATGATAATGTATAATCGCTTTAACCTATGGGGGTGATTTTGGTTTCGACCGGAAGCACGAATTCCTAGGAGCATGTCGAGTGGCGAAAGCTCGTTAAAAAGTCGCATAAAAATAGTCGCAAACGACGAAACCTACGCTTTAGCAGCTTAATAACCTGCTCGAAGCCCTCAGTTCTAAGTCTTTCTAGTGACACTTAGTCGCACTGGGGTCGGTTCTTCACTAGATCGTGTGGATGCCCCGTCTGTGGTTGAAGCATTAAATGAATCTTACAGACTGGGTATTTCGTGGCGTGGCGGTCCGCAGCGGGTACTAAGATCGAAGATTGCCTAAACATGTAGCGCCGACGATGCAGTCTTTTGGGACCCGAGTTCGAGTCTCGGCACCTCCACCAAATCAGTGGTTATCTCTTCTTTTGCGTTGTTACAAAGTTAAGTCACATAGTTTACACTCCGCTAGAACTTGTTTTAGCAGTCATTGAACGTGCAAGAAATTCAGATTATAAAGAATGGTTTTTGATACCATTACCTCCACCCCCTTAAAAGCTGCTATTAGCCTGTATCATAAATACGGCTTTGAAGAATGCTCTGCTAACTATAACAATCCCATGGACGATGTGATTTATATGAAAAGGCTTATAAATAACAACTTGTCGCTACCTAAGATAAAGATGTACTTAAGATCCTATAAAAACTCTGACTGTAAAACTCTTTATATCTCCTTTTTTTTTAAACCTCATTTATTTAAAATTAAGTGTATAAGAATAAGGAGATATTTATGTATCAAGTTTCATCTTTACGTTATAAATCAATGGAATACCGCCGTTGTGGTAAGAGCGGTTTAAAGTTACCAGCTCTATCATTAGGTCTTTGGCATAACTTTGGTGATACTGCTGTTTATGAGAATATGCGAAAGCTGTGTACTACAGCTTTTGACAATGGTATTACTCATTTTGATTTAGCTAATAACTATGGACCTCGTCCAGGAGCTGCTGAAGAGAACTTTAAAAAGATCTTAAAAGACGATTTAGGTCAGTATCGCGATGAGCTCATCATTTCAACAAAAGCTGGCTATACCATGTGGGATGGTCCTTATGGTGACTGGGGCTCAAGAAAGTATCTGTTAGCAAGTTTAGATCAGAGTTTAAAGAGAATGGGACTTGAGTATGTGGATATCTTCTATCACCACAGAATGGATCCTGAAACTCCTCTAGAAGAGACAATGGGCGCACTAGCTACTGCTGTATCTAGTGGTAAAGCTTTATATGTCGGTTTATCAAACTACAATGGCGAGAAACTAAAACAAGCCTGCGCCATTTTAGAAGAACTACACGTTCCTTTTGTAATCAATCAGAATCGCTACTCTATCTTTGAAAGAGACATTGAGAATAATGGCTTAAAAGAAGCTGTAAAAGAAACTCAAAAAGGTTTAATTACCTTCAGCCCACTAGCTCAGGGTAGATTAACATCTCGTTACTTAAATGGGATTCCTGAGGATAGTAGAGTAAAAACAGACGGACGTTTCTTAAAAGAAAGCGATCTCAATGAAACTGTAATTGCCAAGATTAGAAAATTAAATGATCTTGCATTACAAAGAGGTCAGACTTTAGCTGAGATGTCTCTATCCTGGTTATTAGCTCAGGATGTTGTAACCAGTGTGTTAATCGGTGCTTCAAAGGCTGAACAAATTCTAGACAACATCAAGGCATTAGAGAATCTTAACTTTAGTGCTGAAGAGTTAGAGTTAATTGATAAAATCAGTAAGTAATTACTAAAAACTACTAAACAGTGTAGCTTTTATACTGTGTGAAAGCAGTTCTCAAGATACTATCTTGAGGACTCTTTTTTAGAGAAACTGTAGATTACCTTACTGTCTTTACTTTCAATAAAAGCTTGTGGAAACAGGTAATCTCCTCTAACTAAAGGAATATCCACAAACTGCCATTTTAAAGAGAACTCCTGATTCACTTCTTTTAACGCACTGTAAATTAAGATAGAGCAATACATAGGGCGTTCCTGACTGTTTCCTTTATAAGTTAAGATAAAACTCTGACCTAACTTACTGTTAACACTGTCTATTACTGTTTTTACATTATCCTCATTTATAAAGTTAAGTCTTAACAGCATACCGGCATCAGCATTCTTTGAATTCCAGAATTCATAAAGAGGAGTTTTGATGACCTGGTCTGCATGCTCTGGATCATCATCTGTGGTGGCGTGAGTGACAATAATCTCAGGTAGAACTGCTGTTATAATGCCAATATGAGAGTAGTCAGATGCGCTTAACATCATAATGACGTTGCTGTCTGTGGCTGTACCTTCACGTAGGACCAGATCTCCTAACTTTACTTTGTCTTTAACAGCATTAATATCAAAGTTATTTGCTTTTACTTTATTTATATTTTTGAGATTAAAAACAGGGTAACGTCTTACAAAGTCATAGTCTTTGAAGATGGTAGTGGAGAGCAGGAGAAAAGAAAACAAAAGCGCAATTATTAGGATAACTGCGCTTATGCCTATCTTTTTAGATAACTTCAAGAAAATAACCTAAATTTGAAGATCTAAATTTAAAGGATTGATACCTTCCAGTTATCTTTTACTTTCTTTAAGTTAACGGTCTCAACTTTTGAAGACTTGCCATTGAACTCTTTATTAAAGGTTACAGTAACCTCAACTGTAGCTTTATCTTTCTTATCATTTAGTTTAGCTTCAGTCGCTTTAATATCCTTTACACCGCCAGCCTGCTCATCAATAACTTTCTTTTGCTGAGGTAACATGCCATTGAACTTTTTAGTCATCATGTCTTTTTCATCAGCTTCTTTTTCTTCATCAAGATAAAGCATTGCAACTGCATCATCAGTCTTAGCGTTATAGATGTTAGTGATAAATTCTGTAGCTACATCCTCAGGAGCCTTAGCACCGCCACAAGCAAACAACATAATAGAACAAGCGATAATTGCTAAAAGTGATTTAAAGTCTGTCATTATTTTTATCTCCAAATTTGCTAATCGTTATTTTATTTGTACTTTCCAGCCCTGCTTGGTCTTAACTAGGCGTACAGGCTCAATCGTAGAAGTCTTTCCTTTTAATCTGCCGTTGAATACTACCTCAACCTTAATTTCAGCTTGAGTCATATCTTTATTAAATACTGCTTCAACAGCCTGAATTTTCTTAATGCCACCAGCTTCTTTCTCAATTTCTTTCTGTTTCTCAGGAAGTACTTGAGATAACTTTCCTTCAACAAGTTTCTTAGATTCAAGATCTTCGATATCCTCTTTATCAGCTGAAGAAAAATCGATGCAATCTAAAGTTTTCTTTACATCTGCAGAATATGCAGATTTTACAAATGCAACAGATACATCTTGAGCGGTCTCTGGACCTGAACAAGCTGTAAGATAAAAAGAGCATAAAGCTATAGACAGATATGAAATCAGTCTGGAAAACATGGGTAACCCCGATAAGATTGCTGTAGTTGTATTAATAGAAATATTGAAAATAATTCTACATATATTAATTAAGAGAATGTTTGATATAGCTTACATATTTACTAATTTTTAGATATTTCAAATACCTAGAATGCAAATTTTTTTTGCAATAATTTGCAATTATCGTTAATTTACGTAAATTTCGTAAAAATTTACGAAATGCGATTATTAGCATGTTTTTTCTTTAATTTTTTAGCTATATTTTCTTTATAGAAAAGGCATATAAATCGTATTCTATTGTAGATATTCAGTAATAAACTGAATTTAAAGTGATGCGTTAAAAATAATAAAAGCAAGACAACATAAGAGCCAACTATGAGAAAGAAATATCGTCCAAAAACTAAGCAAGATCTGAGAAAACTCATTTTAAATGAGGAAATCGAATTAGCTGATATTGATACTTCTAAAATCACCGACATGAGTCATTTGTTTGAACCAACCTTAAGGGGAGGAGATCAGGCAAGATTCTTCTTTGATGGCATCGAAACCTGGGATGTATCTAACGTAACTGATATGAGCTATATGTTCTGTTACGCAAAGAATTTTAACGAGCCATTAAATTCATGGAATGTCTCTAAAGTAAAGAACATGCGCGGTATGTTCCAGTTTGCCTCTTCCTTCAATCAACCTTTAGATAAATGGGATGTATCCTCTGTTGAGAATATGTCGTCAATGTTCTATGACGCTGCAGCTTTCAGTCAGAATCTTGATAGCTGGAATGTCTCAAAAGTAAAGACCATGCGTTTTATGTTTATGTATGCAAGGTACTTTAAAGATAAGCCTGCATGGAATGTAGAGCATGTAGAAGATGTGGTAGGTATGTACTATGGAACACCAATTGTTTATGTAGATCCTGATCTTGCTTGTGGCATCGATCCTGATTTAGAAAAACTGGCAGCTCAAGAGAGCCTGGACCATCAGTTAAACAGCGTTCTAGACAGTGACGGTATTGCTCGCTTTGCAAAAGATCTTGTGGATAAAACTCAAGATCTGGCCTCAACTGTAAGTAAAGCCATAGACAGAAAGACAGCTGAACCTTCAACTGAATCCTTACTAGGTGACACAACTGACGCTCAAACAGAAAGATATGAACCAGCTAAAGCACATTCTGTAGAGGATGAGACCATAGATCTTAATGATCCTAAAGTAAAAAGATTAAAGGACTTGTTAGAAAAAGGCCTAATTGAGCAAGATGAATTTGATCTCCTTATAAGAAGGTAGATAGCTTAAGAATTAACATTTTATCCTCTGTAGTTATTTTGGATTTTTTTGATCTGGTTTCATGCCAGATCTTTTTTTACTTGACAAAGTAAACAAAAGTTTACTAATATTAGTAAATGTTCGGTTACAAGATTGTATTAAGACTACTATGACCTCAACAAAAGGTAAAATCCTAAAAACAGCTTTACATTTATTCGCTCAAAGTGGCTTTGATGCGGTATCTACAAGTCAGATTGCAGATGCTCTATCGATTACAAAAGGAGCTCTATACAGACACTTTGAAAGTAAACAAGCTATCTTTGATGCTATCTTGTCAAAGATGGAACAAATCGATAAAGAAAAGTCTGATGTGAATAATGTCCCTGCACAGAGTCTAGATAAAACTCCTAATGCTTATCAAAAGGTCTCTTTAGAGAATGTGTTTAGATTCTCTTTAGAGATGTTCAGGTATTGGACTGAAGATGACTTTGCTTCATCCTTTAGAAAAATATTAACTATAGAGCAATATAAATCAGAGAAAATGAGAGGACTTTATGCTCAATATTTATCATCAGGTCCTGTGTCATATGTAAGTGACATCTTTAAATCTTTAAAGATAAAAGAACCTTATGCAGAGGCCTCAAGGTTCTATTCAGTGCTGTTTATGTATTATTCTTTATATGATTTGGCTTCCAACAAGGAAGATGTCAAACAGCAATTTGAAAGAGCTCTTGTAACTGTAACGTTGGATATCAAAAGATCACTTACCTAGATAGGTTAATGTCGCAATGCAAAATCTAGAAATTTTAGCGATCCAAGATAATTATCTTTCTTCATTTGTTTATAGGTAATTATGATGTTACAAGTAAGAGTTGAGAGTTAAGAAGATTACAGAGTAGTAGAAGAGCTTACACGAGAAGCCTTTTTCAATGTTTATTTACCTGGTTGCAAAGAGCATTACGTTTTACATAAATTCCGAGACTCAAACAACTTCATAAAAGAGCTGTCTTTAGTCTTAGAACTTGATGGCAATATCATTGGTCATGTGATGTTCGCAAAAGCCAAGGTAAAACTCGAAGATGGCAGTTACAGAGAAGTTCATACCTTTGGGCCTTTCTCAATCCATCCAAAATACCAAAAGCAAGGTTATGGAAAGTATCTTTTAAATGTAGCTCTTAATAAGGCAGAAGGGCAAGGCGTAAAGGTGCTATTAGCATGTGGTTCGATAGACTACTACAAGAAATTTGGATTTTCGCTAGCCTCATCAAGAAATGTAAGATATGCCTTTGCAGAGACCAACGATAAGATCGTTCCCTACTTTTTGATAAAGGAATTTGATAAAAATTACTTGAACGCATCTTCATGTACATACCAAGATCCTGATGAGTATTTCGTAGCAGATAAAGAACCAGAGACTTTTGAGAGGTACGAACAGACCTTCCCATACAAAGAGAAGAAAAATACTGATACTCAGATCTTTTGATGATAAAACACACTCATCTAAGTGATTAAAAAAGCTCTTAGACCTGAATGAAATAGTAACGAACAGGTATTGATAGGCTTTAAGCTAGACTCAAGTTAAAGTTAAAACTAGACCGAACTTAAAATGCGCTGTAAGAGCTAAGCTAAGTGCATACTCCGAAATAAATGCATAGATAATTACGTTACGTATGAAAAAAGGATCTTCAAAGTGAAGATCCTAAATTCAGCGGTAAATTATAGTAATAAAAGCTACTTCTTATGAGACTTTTTCTGCTTTGACTGAGATTTATCTTTTTTATCAGTATCTTCTGAAGATTCTGTATCAGAAGAGTTGTCATCGTCATTCTTTACAGCTTTTTTATTATAAGATGTGTCTTTAACATCAGAGTCTTTTGCAGTGTCATGACCTTTTGCTTTAGCTACAGTCTTTTCATCAGACTTTTTGTATTTCTTTTTTGATTTTGACTGTTCTGCTTTAACTTCTTTACCGTTCTTATCTTCAGGCTTTTTGTCAGACTTTACGTTATCTTTTGCCATATCTTGAGGTGTATCTAATGAGGTAATTACAGTTAACTTTTTAGCATTCTTTACAGCACGGATAGCTTCAGAAGCCTTGATATATCCTGAGAAGATTGCAGTGTTTTCAATTAAAGAGATTAAATCTTCTTTTTTGTTGCCAGTCTTTAAAGCTGCATTTACATGCTCGGTTAGAGTCTGAGCAGAATCATTAGATGAGAGCACAACAAATAAAGCTAAAAGCTCTTTTGCTTTATAGGTTAGGAGTGTTCTTTCATAGAACTTCTTGAAAACAAATTCGTCGATGCTCTTTTTAAAGGGATTAGTAGCATCATTTTCACTGATACCAAAACCTGTTCTGTTATCAAAAATGCGGTGTCTTAGATCTTTATTTGTTGAATTATCTTTTGCATCATAATCTTGTTTAGAAAGTGAAATTTCATTCTTACCCACAAACTTAGCTACTTCCTTTAAGAAAGGGTAGACTTTTGCAATTCCTAAGAATGGTACTGTAAAGTACAGGCACTCTTTTAGATATGTAATATCAAAATCATTTTCATCAATGAGATCAGGCAAGATCTTTTTGAACAGTTCAAAACCGTTTGAACCTAAAAGTACACCGGTAAGAGCAGTCTTCTGTTCTGTTGTCTTAAAGTCAAAGCTATAGTTTTTGTCTTCTTTAGTATTCTGATTAAGAATTGCTACGAGTTCTGGATCTGAAACAATGATTGCTTTCAGATAGTGAGGTAATTTGTCATTTTTCATAAAACTTCCTAAATAAGTTATACATATATTGGAAGTTTAAGTTTTGCGAGTAAAGTTCAGATACTAATATTGTTAAATTTGTGTTAAATATATTTTTCAAACTTGCTAAGATTCTGTTAAATCTCTTTGCTTAAATTTAACAATTGTCTCTAGCAAAAAATGTATTCAAAATATAGTAAACGATTGTTTACTTAAATTCAACCTCTTCAATTATGCATTCATGCTCTTTTGTTTTGGGATCGTAGTTAATACCTACATAAAGGGCACTGTCAGCAAATTCATTTATTTTAGATGCGTAATGTCTTTCTTTTATTTGCTCAATTGCACTTATTGCTCTTTGCTTATATTTAAGCTCAATTATGAGCGCTGGCAGTCTGTCTTTAAAACTTATGTTTGGAAGGTAAACTATATCTGCAAATCCTTTTCCAGAAGGTAATTCCTGAATTGGTTTTAAATAGTATTTTTCTGTAGCTAAAAAAGCCATCAGTATGACATGTTTTAATGCAGATTCGCTGTTGTAATCAATTACTGAGACTCTTTCCTCATGAAACTTTGAGATTAGATTTGCAACTGTTTTATTGTCTTTTTGCAAAACACTTTCTAGAAGACTGTTGGATTCATCATAAACTGATGTATATTGTTTCCAATTGGATTCTTCAACTGATTTTATAAGCTCACGTCTGGTCTCTTCGTTTGGAGAGTAAACACTTCCAGTTTCCAGATCGTAGGCCAAGTAACCTAAATGGATAAGGTATAAAAGCACAGAGTCTTTTTTTGAAAACATTACGTTTTGGTTGTTTAGACTAACTAAATCTATATTTGAAACTCTATCACCAGAACATAGTTTTACGAGATCTTCTCTTAAATTTGGAAAATCGTTTTCTATAGCTTTTTTTACTGCTGTATAGGATGCTGTTTGAGACCAGTAGCTTAGAAATGCTCTGCAAACAATAAGTTTTGCAATAGCGTTTGGGTTGTAAATGTTATAACCACCAAAATGATAGCCTTCATACCAAAGCTTTGTTTTCACAGGATCCAAATGGTGTTCCTCACAGATTTTAGCAACTTCTTCTTCTGTAAAACCGTAATATTTTGCAAAAGGACCTGGATTTACCATAGTAAATTCGGTGAAGTTGTTTAAAGCCGTCTGAGTATCATATCGTGCTAATGGCAGGATGCCTGTCATATAAACAAGCGAAACGGTTTGAGAATTATTTGTTTCTTTAAACAGTTTTCTTAAGAGGTCAATGTAGCTTTCTATAAGAGTTTGGTCATCTTTATATTTGTTTAAAGGAAAGTCCCATTCATCAACAATAAATATGAATTTTTTATTTAGAATCTCCAAAGCTTCAGGCAAATAAAAGTTACCTTTAAGTTGTTCTAATTCATTAGGATAGAGTTTTATCAGCTCACTTGTAACTTTTCTATTTAGGCATTCAATATAGCTTTCGTTCGAACCTGGTACAGGTTCGAATGATTGCATATCAAGATAAATTACATCATATTTATTAAGGAAGTTTTCAAAGTCAGGAGCTTTTGAAATTTCTAAATTAGAAAACAGATCTTTAGAATCGCATCCTTTTGAATAATAGGCATTTATTGTTTGTGCAGTAACAGATTTTCCAAATCTGCGAGCTCTCGTTACACAGATAAAACGATACTCAGAATTGATACTTTTGTTTAAAACAGATATTAGGCCTGTTTTATCAACATAATTTGACCTCAAAACTTTTTTAAAAGCATCATTATCTTTGTTTACAAACATAAATTTATCTATAATTGATTGATTCAAAAATACTACCTCATTATTGTTCAAAGCATAAAAAAAACAATGATGAGAGTTTAATCTATGAATTTTTAACATAAGAAAAATTACTGGCATAAAATGACAGTAATTGAAGATAAAAGTGAATTAATTTTTAGTAAACGACGGTTTACTATGCTGTTTTAGAATATACCAACATAGAACGCACATCACTAAAGTTAATACACCTACAAATGAGAAGATCATTTCAAGGCCAAATCTGTCTGCTAATAGACCTAAAAGAGCAGGTCCAATCAGAACTCCTGAGTAACCTATAGTGCCCACAGTAGATATTGCAGCAGATTTATTCTTGCCACAGTTTTTTGCAACAGTTGAGATAATTACAGGTACAACATTGCCTAAGGCAAGACCTGCAATTGCAAATGAGGTAATTACAACTATAGCTTCATGATGAAAGGCGATAAATTGCAGTGTTATAAAAGCTACGACGCTTCCTGTACAAAGAAGTTTTATACCGCCGATTTTTGATACTAGTCTGTCTCCTAATAATCTCATGATGGCCACAGCTAACTGGAAGATAGCGTAACCAATTGCTGCAATCTCTAAGCTTACATCGCACTTAACATTAAGATAAACGCCACTCCAATCATAGACCATACCTTCACATAAGAACATCAATAAGCAGGCAATACCTGCCATTACAATATGAAATTTTGTAAAGTTCTCTTGAAAACATACAACAGTGTTATCTGTTGAAATGGTGCTCTTAGATTTGTCATCCGATCTCTGCCCATGCGTGTTTATAAGATATTTATGGCAGAAGAGAATAAGTAAGAGGCAAGGGACAGTTATTAAAATTGAAACACTAAAAGGAGAAAGATTAAAAGGCAAAAGTACTGGATAAATAATTGCTGAAAAGATGCAACCTATTGTTGCATAAGCCTGAAATCCTGAGAGTAGATGTTGCTTTGTCAGATCTTCAAAGAAAGTACCATAGATGTTGTTAGCAACCTCTAAAATTCCTATTAAAAATCCCCATAAAGTTACTGCCACAATAGCAGGAACGTAGGCAATAGATGGGCTACTTATTGCCAGTACTGTTAAAAACAGTAGAAATAAAGCCAAGACAATTACATTTTTAACGCAAAATCTTTTGCAAATAATCCCTGCTAAGGGCATACCAATTACAGCTCCGATACCAAAGGACAGTAAAAGCTGTGCATAATAAATTTCATCTAAGGCTAAGCGGTCTTTGACGTAAGGCATGATGGCAGCCCATGGAGCCATACCTATACCTGTGAGCATAAAAGACAATTTTCCGGCTCTTTTGGAGTTTTCGTACATCGTAACTACTCGAGTATTGTTTTTGTTCAGCCTAATATACCATGCTCTCATAAAGATTGATCTTTTCAAATGAGTTTATGGGGATCCTTGTAAGGTTTTAACAAATTACAATTATTGTTTTAAGTTCACTTTCATACATAAGCATGAATCATGTGTTCGAAAAATAAATCCAAGTTGCATATAATAAGAGTAGATAATATAAGGTTCACATATGCATACACCAAAAATAACCGCTCCTTTTGGAGATAAAAGTTTAGGTCGTAAACGTCTATTAAAGGCTCTAGCCATCACATCTGCAATCTTGTTTTGCTCTGTAACACTCACAGGATGTTTTAAAACAGAGACAGAGAAGGCTGAAGCTAAATGTTTGTCAGGTGATGCTGTTTCTTGTGTAAATGCAGCTAAAGCTTATGCTTCTGGTAAAGACAGTAAGGGGAACAGTGTTGAGAAAATCTCTGATAAGTCAAAGCAGTTATTCTTAAAAGCATGCACTCTTGGAGATGGAGAGATCTGCTCGTCTATCGCCTCAGAATTTGTAATTCCAAATACCGCTCAAACTGACTTTGTAGTAGCTGAAGAATTCTATAAAAAGGCATGTAACTTCGGTTACTATCCGGCCTGTGGCAATTTAGGTTTAATTGAGATTAAGTCACCTGATTTAAGACACAGTTATGCTTTAGCAAAAGATGCGTTTGATAAAGGCTGTAAAGGTCATGACGGTAAGTCCTGCACTTATCTTGGTGTAATGTATGAAAAAGGTGACATTGTAAAGCAGAGTATTAAAAAAGCTCTAGAGCTTTACACTAAAGGTTGTAACTTAAAGTACGGGCAGGGCTGTACGAATATCGGTACTGTTTATTATGCCGGTATTGGCGTGGATGTTTCCTATCTAAAGGCAGCAGAGCATTTTAGAAAAGCCTGTCTTTTAGATAATGGTCAGGGCTGTACCAGTTTAGGTAACATGTATGCTAATGGTAATGGTGTGCCTCGTGACATCAAGTTCGGCCATGACATGTTTGAAAAGTCCTGTGCCTTAAATGATGCAAGAGGCTGTGCTAACTTAGGTGTGATGTACCAAAAAGGCATCAGCGTTAAAATGGATGGTAAAAAAGCTGTAAAGTTACTGACTAAAAGCTGTTCAATGAATGACCCTCAAGGCTGTCTGTATTTAGGATATGCCTATGAACGAGGTTTTGGTGTTGAAAAAGATCTTAAGAAAGCTTTTAAGTCCTATGAATTAAGCTGTGCAGGGGATAACGGCAATGCCTGTTCAAGCTTAGGTATCTTGTACATAAATGGTGTAGTGGTAAAAGAAGACTTTAAAGCTGCCCATGATCTATTTGATAAGAGTTGTTCTTTAGGCTCAGTTGAAGGTTGTACCAACCTAGGTGCGGTATATCAAAACGGTGAAGGTGTTGAACGCGATTACACTAAAGCTTTTAAACTTTTTAACACAAGTTGTTCTTTCCATGACTCACTTGCCTGCGCTAACTTGGGAATTATGTATACCTTCGGTCAAGGCATAAGTCCAAATCTTAAGAAAGCTAGGGAGTACTTTGATATCTCTTGTAAGGGCAAAAATGCCTTAGGATGTAACCTTCTAGGCTACATCTACAAAGACAGCATGGGCGTAAAGCAGGATTTAAAATTAGCTCTAAAATATTTCAAATTAGCCTGTCAATTAGGTAACAACGATGGTTGTAAAAACCAAAATTTACTTGATAAAAAAAGTAATAATTAAGTAAACGGTTACATTGTTTCTTTATCTAAAATCTCTTCCGTAAAAAGTATGATCTATTAAACATCTGATGCTCAAAAAAGCCTCAGATGATCTCCTGTCACAGGATTTTGCCAAACGTAATTTTCTTCAAAAATATATAATAAATCTAGCAAACTAGATTTGATTGTGCAAAATATTCCACAATTTTTATAAAAGTATTACACAATATTAACCTAATGTTTGAGCGCAAAGGTATATACAGTATTCACTATATAGCATGTTGTGTGATAACTGAAAAAAATGTCTTAATTTATAAAAATCAAAAAGATAAAATTTGAAGTTGAGCGGGTTTATCGTTACGGTTGTGCAATTTACGTAAGCGTTTGCAAATATAAAAAAATTCCAAATTTTTAAATCAAAAATTCTACAAATTATCAAAAAAAATAATAATAATGTTTTAAAATCAATGAATTAAACAAAAGTTTGATGTGTTTCCCATTTTTGTATATGAAAAAAAATATTTTCGTGATTTTTAAAAAATAAAGCTCTACTATAATTTATGTGCACGTGCACAAATGCAAATCAAACATGAGGTTTACTATGAAAATTAAGACAACTTTGACCACATTATGCTGCGCAGTTTTAGCATGTACAGCTTTCTCATCAGCAAATGCAGCTACTATCGGTGTATCAATGCCTACTCAGTCACTGCAGCGTTGGAACCAGGATGGTCACAACTTAGAAGCTCAGTTAGAAGCAGCAGGTCACAAGGTTGAACTTTTATACGCAGGCGATAACGATATTCCTACACAGGTAAGCCAGATCGAGAACATGATTTCTGGTGATGTTGATGTTTTAGTTGTAGCTCCTATTGATGGCGGTGCTTTAACCACAGCTTTACAGGGCGCTATTGATAAGGGAATTCCTGTTATTTCATATGACCGTCTGATCATGAATTCAAAGGCAATTTCTTACTATGCAACCTTTGATAACTACAAAGTAGGTCAGATTCAGGGTAACTACATCGTTGATGCATTAAAGTTAAAGGATGATGCAACAACTCCAAAGAATATCGAGTTATTTACAGGCTCTATCGATGATAACAATGTAAACTTCTTCTTCGGTGGCGCTATGGACATCCTAAAACCTTACTTAGATAGCGGTAAGTTAGTATGTAAGTCAGGTCAGACCAAGAAAGAGCAGGTTGCTACTCTAAACTGGTCAACTGAAGAAGCTCAGAAGCGTATGGAAAACTTAATTTCATCAGTAGGCTATGGTCCAGATGGTGTTAAGTTAGACGTTGTTCTATCTTCAAACGACTCTGTTGCAAACGGTGTAACCAATGCTTTAACAGCATCAGGCTACAACGCTGACAATTTCCCTTTATTAACAGGTCAGGACTGCGATAAACCATCAGTTAAGAACATGAAGCGCGGTTTACAGACAATGTCAGTATTCAAGGATACCCGTGTTCTAGCTGACCAGGTTGTAAAGATGGTAAATGCTATCGTTGATAACAAGGAAGTTCCAGTAAACGATACTAAGACCTATAACAACGGTACAGGCGTAATTCCTTCATACCTGTGTTCTCCAATCGTTGTAACCAAAGATAACTTAAAGGAAGTTTTAATCGATTCAGGTTACTACACAGAAAAGGAAGTTAAATAATTAGAAATAAACTAATTTTTAAACCTTGATTCAGGCCGGTAATCCCGGCCTGTTTTGGAGAAGAGAACAAGTATGACCGAGCAAAAAGTATTGCTTAAGATGAAAAACATCACCAAGCGTTTTGGTAAGGTAACTGCCTTGAAAGACGTTAACTTGGAGGTGAAAGAGGGAGAGGTTCATGCACTTGTCGGTGAAAACGGTGCAGGTAAATCAACCCTTATGAACGTCTTAAGTGGCGTATATCCATACGGCACATATGAAGGCGATATCATCTTTGACGATGAAACATGCAAATTTACCCAAATTCATGACTCAGAAGACAAAGGTATTGTTATTATTCACCAGGAATTGGCATTAGTACCATATTTGTCAATTGCTGAAAATATGTTCTTAGGTAATGAAAGAACGGCAGCATTTTCAAACGGTGTTGTTGATTGGCCTAGAACTTACCAAAGAGCAAAAGAGTTGATGGATCTTGTGGGGCTTGATGAAGATCCTCATACCTTAATTAAAGATATCGGTGTTGGTAAGCAGCAACTAGTTGAAATCGCTAAAGCAATTTCCAAAAACTGCCGTCTGTTAATTCTTGATGAGCCAACAGCATCATTAAATGAATCTGATTCCCAAAAACTCTTGGAGCTGATCGATAAATTCAGATCTGAGGGCATGACATCAATCATCATTTCACACAAATTAAATGAGATTTCATACATCGCAAACTCAATTACAGTAGTTCGTGATGGTTCAACCATTGAAACCTTAGATAACAACGATCACAACGTATCAGAAGACAGAATTATTGCCGGAATGGTAGGTCGTGCTCTAACTGACCGTTTCCCTAAGAGAAAACCTGAGCATAAGGTCTCAGATGAGATCTTATTAGAGGTTAATAACTGGAACGTTTCACATCCATTAAATCCTGATCGTAAAGTAAACGACAATGTTTCTATCAAGATCCACCGTGGTGAGGTAGTTGGTTTTGCAGGACTTATGGGTGCAGGACGTACTGAGTTTGCAAAGAGCTTGTTTGGTCATTCATACGGCACCAAGATCCATGGTGAAGTAAAGATTAACGGCAAGGTAGTTCACCTCAACAATGTTCGTCAGGCTATCGAAGCAGGACTTGCTTACGTAACTGAAGACAGAAAAGGTGATGGTCTAGTACTTGAAAATCCTATTTCAACTAACATGACTTTAGCAAATCTTGAGGCTGTATCAGACCATATGGTTATTGATAAGGACTTAGAGCTTGCAAAGGCTAAAGAGTTAAAGCAGGACTTAAATGTTAAGTGCGCATCTGTATTACAGAACGTAGGTAACCTCTCTGGTGGTAACCAGCAGAAGGTGTTACTTGCTAAATGGATGTTCGCAGAACCTGATGTTCTAATCCTGGATGAGCCAACCCGCGGTATCGACGTTGGTGCTAAGTACGAAATTTACTGCCTTATCAACAAGCTCGTGGAAGCAGGTAAAGCAGTGCTGATGATTTCTTCAGAATTACCAGAAGTTTTAGGTATGTCTGACAGAATCTATGTGATGAATGAAGGCAAGATCGTAGGCGAGATGCCACGTTCTGAAGCATCACAGGAAAACATTATGTCTGCAATTTTACGCACTTCCGGTAAGAAAAAATCAGTGGAGCAATAAGTTATGTATATCTTAAACATGTTAAAGCGCAACACTCTGTTAATTGCGTTAATTTTAGTCATGATCCTGTTCGAGATTGCAATTCAGTCTACAGGTCATGGATCATTATTCTCACCTTCAAACTTTACTAACATTATTTACCAGAACAGTTATGTGATTATCCTAGCTGTTGGTATGCTGTTCTTAATCATAGGCTGCGGTAACATCGATTTGTCTGTTGGTTCTATCGTAGCTTTAGTAGGTGCAGTAGCAGGTGTACTCATGGTTAACAACGAGTACAACATTTATATGTCAATGGCTCTATGCTTACTGTTAGGTATCGTAATCGGTGCATGGCATGGTTTCTGGATCGCTTACATCCGCATCCCATCATTCATCGTAACCTTAGCAGGTATGCTACTGTTCCGTGGTTTAGCTCTGATTGTGTTAGATGGTATTACCATTAACCCATTCCCAGCAGATTACTTAACCATGTTCACCTCATACTTCCCATCATTTGACTCAGGATACTTCCAGGAGCAGTTAGCTTCAGGTTTATCACGCGCTGAAGTAAGAGCTGGCATGAGTGCAATCGTATTCTCAAAGACCATGACTGTAACTGCAGTTATCGTAATTGCTTACTTAGTAGGTATCATCTACAGCCGTGTTTCAAAGATTAAGAAAGGTTATGAAGTTGAGCCTTTATATGCATTCTTATTCCAGCACGTATTAGCTCTTGCAGCAATCATCGCTTCATGTGTTCTATTAGGTGAGAACAAAGGTATTCCAGTTATCTTAATCCTAATTGCTGTTGTAGTTATCGTATACGCTTTCATCGCTAACAAGACTGTTGTAGGTCGTAGAATTTACGCTCTAGGTGGTAACGAGAAGGCTGCTAAGTTATCAGGTGTTAACACAAGCCGCTTATTATTCCTGTCATATGTAAACATGGGCTTATTAGCAGCAGTTGCAGCTTTAGTTTGCGTAGCACGTTTCAACTCAGCTTCTCCAATGGCTGGTACCGGTTATGAGTTAGACGCAATCGGTGCTTGCTTCATCGGTGGTGCTTCAGCTTACGGTGGTGTTGGTACTGTAGGTGGTGCTGTTATTGGTGCTATCTTCATGGGTGTTCTAAACAACGGTATGTCAATCTTAGGTATTGACGCAAACTGGCAGAAGGCTGTTAAAGGTTTAGTTCTGTTAGCTGCTGTTGTAACCGACGTTATGTCAAAGAAGAGAGTAACTAACTAATAGTTAAAAAAAAGCAGGGGCGAGAGCCCCTGTTTTTATATCAAGGATATATACGTATGTACGAGTAATAAATTCAAATGAATGAAAGCTCGTAATTTAGATAAAAACAAAATTTGGGGAATATCATGCGTTATTTATTAGGTGTTGATTTAGGTACTTCAGGAACAAAAACAGTTTTATTTGATGAGACTGGTAAAGTAATCGCGTCAAAGACTGTTGAATATCCTTTATTACAACCAAAGAACGGTTGGGCAGAGCAGGATCCAAAGTTCTGGTACGATGCAACTATTGAGTCTGTAAAAGCAGTTCTTTTACAGAGCAAAGTAAACAGTGACGATGTAGTTGCATTGTCAATTGCAGGTCAGATGCACGGCTTAGTAATGCTTGATAAGGACGGCAATGTCCTGCGCAACGCTATTTTATGGTGTGACTCAAGAACCCAAAAACAATGTGATGAAATCACTTCATTAGTAGGTAAACAGCGCTTAATTGAGATTAATGCAAATCCTGCTTTAACCGGTTTTACTGCTCCAAAGATTTTATGGGTTCGTGAAAACGAGCCTGAGTTGTACAAAAAGTGTACAACCATCCTGTTGCCAAAAGACTACGTACGTTACATGTTAACAGGCGTTAAGGCAATGGAAATTTCAGATGCATCTGGTACTAACTTATTAGATATCACCAATCGTGTTTGGTCAGATGAGATCTTAGAAAAATTAAATATTGATAAGAATTTAATGCCTCCAATTATCGAGTCAAGCGCTGTAGCAGGTCATATCACTAAAGAAATTGCAGAACTTACAGGATTAAAGGAAGGCACAATCGTAGCTGGTGGTGCTGGTGACAACGCTGCAGCTGCTTTAGGTACAGGTGTATGTAAAGAGGGTGATGCTTTTGTAACACTAGGTACATCAGGTGTTATTTTTGCTCATACCAACAAGCCTTCAATCGATCCTCTAGGTCGTGTTCATACTTTCTGTGCTGCTGTAAAGAATTCATGGACAGCAATGTCATGCACACTGGCAGCAGGTCTATCATTACGCTGGATGCGTGATGAACTATATACTCTTGAAAAAGACATCGAAGCTAAGAAAGGCAATGATGTTTACAATTTAATGACTGCAAATGCTGACACTGTTCCAGTAGGTTCAGATGGTCTTATTTATCTGCCATATTTAATGGGCGAAAGATCTCCTGTATTAGATCCTAATGCTAGAGGTGTGTTCTTTGGTTTAACCGCCCGTCATACTAAATCTCATATGACAAGAGCTGTTCTAGAAGGCATTACACTTTCACAAAGACATAATCTTGAAGTGTTACATGCGATGGATATTGATCCTAAGATCTTAACCGCTTGCGGCGGTGGTGCTCAGTCTCCATTCTGGCGTCAGTTATTAGCTGACGTTCTAAAGTGCAGCATTGTAACTACGACTTCTAAGGAAGGTCCTGCTCTAGGTGCAGCAATTCTAGCAGGTGTAGCTGCCGGCATTTTCTCATCAGTAGAAGAAGGTTGTGAGAAATTAGTAAAGAGATCTGACAAGCGTTCTGATACTAACAGTGATGCTGCTTCTAAGTATGATGAGATTTACAAGCTCTACTCATTCTTATACCCAACAATGCGTCCTGCTTTTGCAAAATTAGATACCTTAAGACAGAAGTTAGATGGTGATAAGGTTGCAAAGTACAAGGATGTAACTGATATTGAGTTTGAGCGCTATGGTAAGGTAATTTCTGATATACCAACAGATAAGATTTTATCTTTATTAGAGAAAACTCCATTAACCGATGGTACGGATTACAAGCCATCAGTTGAAGTCCTAGAAGAGCCTTCATTAGTTAAAATTTTACAGGATCAGGTCTTTGGTGGCTTAAAGATTCAGGTAGGTTACTGCAATGGTCATAACAAAGCACTAAATGCTTTAGAGTACCACCGCAATGCTGAATTGAATGTTGCTGCTAATGATGCTGTGCTCATGGTAGCTCCAATGACTGCTGTACATGACGGTATTATTGATACCAATGATGTAGAGTTATTTAGAGTAAAGAAAGGTCAGGCCGTACTCTTCTATGAAACCACCTTACATTATGCTCCATGTGTAGCAGACGGTGAGGAGCATTTCAGAATGTGTGTAGTTCTGCCGAAGGATACCAACACTGATAGACCTGAAGGTGTAACTCATGATGGCGAATCCGGCTGTTTAACTCACAATAACAAGTGGTTATTTGCTCATAAAGATTCATCTGAGGGTAAGTCAGGAGTAACTACAGGACGCCTAATCGGTGAAAATATTGTATTAAAGTAAACTCTAATACGTAATAAAAAATTATGGCGCCTTAAAAGGCGCCATATAACAAAGATGATTAGCAAAGGATTATCGCGATGACAGTAACAGTAAAGACTTTAGCAAAAGCAGCTGGTGTATCTCGCGGAACAGTAGACAGAGTTCTCCATAACCGCGGATCTGTTAAAAAAGAACTAGCTTTAAAAATAAAAACATTAGCTAAAGAATTAGGTTATGTACCAAACAGAGCAGGTCGTGCTCTGTCTGGAATCAGAGAGCACTACAAGATAGGCATTATGTTACCTAGTATTGGTAATGCCTTTTTTGACGGTGTAATCGAAGGTATTGAAAAAGCTTGCCTTGAATATGAAGAGTTAGGTGTTGAAGTAATCTTAGATAAAATCCAAGGTTATGATGAGGCAACTCACCTAAAATCAATTGATGAGCTAAAGAAAAAAGGTTGCTCTGCTTTGTGTCTGGCAACTATAGATACGCCTTCTGTTGCTGAAAAAATCAAAGAATGTGAATTACTCGGCATCAAGATCATTTTAGTAAATTCTGATGTCTCTAATTCAAACAGAATCTGTTATGTAGGTTCTGACTATATTAAAGCAGGTAAGACCTGTGCTGGTTTATTATCTTTAATTTCAAAATTTGAAAAATTAAAAATCCTAGTAGTTACAGGTTCTGCCTTCATGAAAGGTCACAGACAGAGAATTGAAGGTTTTGAAAATGAACTTCAAAATCTCAATGTAAATTTTGAGATCTGCGCTCAGATAGAATCAAATGATTCAGATATTAAAGCTCAGATTGAGACTACTAAATATCTTACAGCACACAAAGACATTAACTGCGTTTATGTAACAGGCGCAGGAGTGCAGGGGGTAGGTGCAGCTATTATTGCTACAGGTCGTGATGACATCGTTGGTATTGCTTTTGATGATATCTATACCACTGTAGAAATGGTAAGAGCTGGTATCTTTAAGTTTGTAATCTGTCAGCAGCCTGACAGACAGGGATATCATGCTGTAAAGCGTGCTTATCAGATTTTATCAGGAACTGTAAACGAACAGGCTATGACAGACTTCTATACAGATACCATTATTAAGATTGCATCTAATATTGGTAAGTAGTCATAGTATTTAACCAAAATTTAACCACTGCATAAGATTTATATTTGATGCAAAATTCGCTCAATTTTAAGGCAACCTTTTCTTTTAGGTTGCCCAATTGTTATTGGCTAGTGAACTTTTTTTGCTTTTTGAGATAACGATTAAATTTTTATCTATAAATAACGCCTTATGTATTATACAATATATAAGTTCTTGATCGTGGTTGTAACTGTAATTCTACGTTATGAAAAATTCCTTTCTTTACATTTAAATAAAACAATAAAGTCAAGTAATTTTATTGACATTTAGTTAACTATCTAAAGTGGTATTTTATTAAACACTTTTTTATTCTGTTTTTATGTCATGAATGGCCTTTTGAGGTTTATATGAAACTAAAAAATAATACACTAAGAAATATAATTTTACCTTGTACTCTTGTATGTGCCTTTATGTTTGAGGGATGTGCTACTGAAAGTCATCAAGTTGTACAGCTAGAACAGGCTAATGCATCAGTATACAAATCTACAAATTCTATAAAAGTTCCTGTGTCAATTGGTCTGTTTGCAAATCATTCTGATTTCCAAAATGGAATTTTTGCCAATAGTAGTGTAGACAAATTGGGATCTCAGGCTCAAACAATTTTGACAACTTATTTGCAACAAGCTGGATGCTATATGGTTCTAGATAGAGCCAATATGAATGCTCTAAAGACAGAATCTGGTTTTAGCAAAAAGAAACAGAATATTAGAGGTGCTAGATACGTAATAACTGGAGATATTGTTGAGTACGGCAGAAAAAATGTTGGAGATCGACAGTTATTTGGTATTTTAGGACGAGGCAAATCTCAAGTAGCATATTCTAAGGTAAATATAAATATTGTTGATGTAGAGACATCTGCAGTTGTTTGTTCTGCAGAAGGTGCTGGTGAATATGCGCTGTCGACACGAGAAGTTTTAGGGTTCGGTGGTACAGCAGGATATGATGCAACCTTAAATGGAAAAGTATTAAGCCTTTCCATCAGAGATGCTGTAAACAAGCTTACAGAAAGTATTGATAATGGAACATTTGTACCTGAGAACTAATATATGAAAACAAAATTATTAACAGTTGTTTTAGCAATAGTACTGATTGCAGGATGTTCAAGTGATCCTAAGACAATGTACTGTCATGATGGTAACTATACAAAATCACTTTATGACTACCTCAAAGAAGAACCGAACTATGATGAGCAGTTAGAAATGATGCAGGCTTACTTTGAAGAGGCTAAAGATCAGGGGACACTTCCTGCACCAGGTTCATATGCTCATATGGCGATGGTATTTTCTAAGATTGGAAATAATGCTGAAGCTGAACATTATTTATATCTTGAAAAAGAGAATTTTCCTGAATCAGTGTACTACATTGACTTTATCTTGAATAAAAAGAATAAAGGAGATAAATAATGAAACGATTGCTTATTGTCTGTTTTGCTTTTTATTCTTTAGTCTTGTTAAATGGGTGCGTCCATTTTACAACGTTGGATTATGGTCCATTACTTGAATCAAATCCAAAATCAATTCTAGTAATGATGCCTGACGATGAAACAAATGATATCAATGCGGCTCCTGCTGTATTAGCTTCAACTGTTCTTCCTCTGTCTGAGAGAGGCTATTATGTATTCCCTGTTTCAATGGTTACAGATACATTTAAACATAATGGAGTGAATACAGCTCATGAGATGAAGGAAATACCTCTTGAAAAATTGAAAGAAGTATATGGAGCTGACGCAGTTATGTATCTAGACGTAAAAAAATATGATACAAAATATTTAGTGCTAGACAGTGTAACAACAGTTACAGTAAAAGCTCAGTTAGTTGATATTAACACAGGAAAAATACTGTGGGATCCAATAGAAATAACTGTTAATAATCAGGATGGTGGCAGTTCAGACCTTTTCTCTAAATTGATTGGTGCCGTTGTAAAACATGTAATTAACAATGTAGCAGACGTTGGGTACGATATGGCAGTGAAAAATGCTTATTGGACATATGGCAACGATATTTGGGAACCAACAGAAGAACACTTCATTAGATATAATGATCTTCCTAGAGGTCCACGATCTCCAGATTACAGAAAAGATGAAGTCTTAAAACTGTACAAAGAACAGCATAAATAAAGAATGATATTTCGCTATCAAAGGTAAACTTATTTTTTGAAAGTAAAACTCTAAATTATTTTTAGAGTTTTCTTCTTAACAGAAATATAGTTTGCTTGATTTCTCAATTTTAGATAAATCTTGTGAAAAATATAAATAAAGCACAAAGATTTTCTCTTTATATGTTAAAATTACTCGGCTTTCAACTGAGTTTGTGATCGGTCTGAGAGTTTTTGTTTAATTATCACAAAGGAGCAAAATTTTATGTTAACAGTAGCTGACAAGGCAAAAATCGTAGCTGAGTTTGGTCGTAACCCACAGGACACTGGTTATCCAGAGGTTCAGATTGCATTATTATCTGCAAGAATCGCTGACCTTCAGCCTCACTTTGAGGCTCACAAGAAGGACCACCACAGCCGTCGTGGTTTATTACGTCTAGTTGCTCAGCGTCGTAAGTTGCTCGACTACTTAAAGGCTTCTGATCTTGCTCGTTACAGCGCAATCGTTGAGAAGTTAAAGCTCCGTCGCTAATATTAGCGTCTGGCTAGGGCGGCATAATTGCCGCCCAATTTATATAAGTCCCACGAAAAGAGGCAAATATAGTGGGAAGTTTCGGAGATAAGTTGATGAATTTAAAACCAATAGTACGCACCTTTAAATACGGTCGCCATACAGTTACATTAGAAACAGGTGCAATTGGTCGTCAGGCAGATTCAGCCGTAATGGCATCTATGGACGATACAACAGTTCTAGCAACAGTTGTATGCAACCGCAATGAAGAGGTTGAAGGTCGTGATTTCTTCCCTCTAACAGTAAACTATCAAGAACGTTCTTATGCTGCAGGCAAAATTCCTGTAAGTTTCTTCCGTCGTGAAGGCAGAGCAACAGAAGGTGAGACTCTGATTTCACGTCTTATTGACCGTCCATTACGTCCATTATTCCCAGATGGTTTCGTAAATGAGGTTCAGGTTGTTGTAACTGTAATGTCAGCAAATCCTGAGATCCCAACAGATATTATTTCTATCATTGCAGCATCAGCTGCATTAGCATCTTCAGGCTTACCATGGAATGGTCCTCTAGGTGCAGCTCGTGTAGGTTACATTGATGGTCAGTATGTATTAAACCCATTAACCTCAGAGTCAAAAGTTTCAGATCTTGATTTAGTTGTAGCAGGTTCTGAGAAAGCAGTAGTTATGGTTGAGTCAGAGGCTAACTGCTTACCTGAGTCCGTAATGTTAGGTGCTGTGATGTTCGGTCATGAGCAGCAGCAGACTGTAATCAAGGAAATTGAAGAGTTTGCAAAGCAGGTAAACCGTCCTGTATGGGATTGGGTAAAGCCAGCTGAGGATACAGCTTTAATCGAGGCTGTTAAGGCTGATGCTGAGGTTGCTGTAGGTGATGCTTTTAGAATCGTTGATAAGTTAGAACGTCAGAACAAGTTAGCTGAGATCCAGAAAGCTACTGCTGAGAAGATTAAAGCTTCTAAAGAAGAGTGGGCTGAAAAAGACAATGAGATTGCTAAGATCTTCTTTGAGTTAGAGCGTAACATCGTTCGTGAAAGAATCTTATCAGGTGAGAAGAGAATTGATGGTCGTACCTTACGTATGATCCGTCCTATCACCATCGCAACCGGTATTCTTCCACGTGTTCACGGTTCAGCTTTATTCACTCGTGGTGAGACTCAGTCAATCGGTACCTGTACTTTAGGTTCAGAGCGTGATGCTCAGACCTTTGAAGATATGTCTGGTGTTCGTTCAGACAGATTCATTCTTCACTATAACTTCCCTCCATACTGCGTAGGCGAGATTGGTTTAATTGGTTCTCCAAAGCGTCGTGAAATCGGTCACGGTCGTTTAGCTAAGAGAGCTTTAAAGGCAGTATTACCTCCATTAGATAAGTTCCCATACACCATCCGTGTAGTTTCAGAAATTACTGAATCAAATGGTTCTTCATCAATGGCTTCAGTATGTTCAGGCTGCTTATCATTATTAGATGCGGGTGTTCCTATCAAAGCTCCTGTTGCTGGTATTGCAATGGGTCTTGTAAAAGAAGACGACAGAGTAGCAATCTTAACCGATATCATGGGTGATGAGGATCACTTAGGTGATATGGACTTTAAGGTAGCTGGTACCCGTGATGGTGTAACAGCACTGCAGATGGATATCAAGACTGACGGTATTACCCGTGAGATCATGCAGAATGCATTAACTGATGCACATGCTGCTCGTATCCACTTATTAAATGTAATGCAGAAGGCTATCCCAGAGCCTCGTCAGACCTTATCTCCTTATGCTCCACGTGTTGTAACCATTAAGGTTCCTGCTAACAAGGTTAAGGAAATCATCGGTAAGGGTGGTTTCAACGTTCGTTCAATTCAGGCTGACACCAACTCTCAGATCGACATCGAAGATGATGGTACCGTAAAGATTTCTGCAACTTCACAATTATCAGCAGAATCAGCTATCAAGCGCATCAACGATCTGTTAGTTGAGGTTGAAGTAGGTAAGGATTACGACGGTAAAGTTGTACGCATCACTGATTTTGGTGCATTCGTAAATATCTTACCTGGTCGTGACGGTTTAGTTCACATTTCTCAGATCACTGAAGAGCGTGTTGAGAATGTAAATGATTACTTACGCGTTGGCGATGATGTTCGTGTACGTGTGCTTGATATTGACAATACCGGTCGTATCCGTTTGTCAATCAAGGCTATCACCGATGAGCAGAACAAGGCTAACGCAGCTGTTGAGGCTCCAACTGAAGTAACTGAACAGGAAACTGTACAGGTTGAAGATCAGGTAGTAGAGCAGCAAGCCGAAATGCCAAATCCTTACGAGAATAGCCCTCGTGAAGATCAGCAGTAATTTTAAATAATTAGAATAAAGGCCCTTCGACTCTCGTCATGGGCCTTTTTTAACGTAAAGATGTCACAATCAAATTCGAACCAAAATACAGACTCAAATTCTCGCGAACTATTTTCATCTCGCTTAGGTTTTATTTTAATAGCCGCTGGCTGTTCTATTGGTCTTGGTAATGTTTGGAGATTTCCTTACATTGCAGGTCAGTACGGCGGTGCTCTGTTCGTTTTAATCTATATTGCATTCTTAATTCTTTTAGGCATTCCCTTAGTGACCATTGAGTTATCTGTTGGTCGAGCCTCAAGACGCAGTATTGGTCTATCTTTTGAAACATTAACTCCAAATAAAAAATGGAAATACTGCAAGTATTTCATGATCTTTGGTAACTATGTGCTCATGGCTTTCTATACCATGGTTACAGGTTGGATGCTTTATTACACTATTGAGATGTTTACAGGTTTTTTAACTAGTGTACCCATGACACAAGAAGAGTCAGGAAACTTTTTCAACTCCATGCTTCAAGAGCCAGAACCACAGATCATGTTTACAGCAGCAGTTACCATTGCAGGCTTTGCTGTATGCGCCTTTGGTTTAAGAAAAGGAGTCGAAGGGTTTACTAAACCTTTAATGGTGCTGTTATTCCTGTTATTGCTGTTTTTAGCTACTAGATCATTCTTCTTACCAGGCTTTAAAGAGGGTATCCAATATTACCTGTATCCAGATTTTTCAAAGATCACTAAAGATAATTTCTATGAAATTCTCTCTGCAGCTTGCGGACAGGCTTTCTTTACACTAGGTGTAGGTATTGGCTCTTTGCAGATCTTCGGCTCATATATGAGTTCTAAAAAATCAATTGCCTATGAAGCTTCAGTAATTGCAATTTTAGACACCTTGGTAGCTTTTCTAGCAGGTATTGTGATTTTTCCTGCTTGCTTCAGCTATGCTGTAGAGCCAGGTCAGGGCCCAGGACTTATCTTTGTAACCTTAGTTTCTGTATTCTCACATATGGAATATGGTCAGTTCTGGGGAGGAGTATTCTTCCTGTTCATGTTCTTTGCTGCTCTATCAACTCTGATTGCAGTATTTGAAAATGTCATCGGTATTACATTAGATATCTTTAGAATCAGCAGAATCAAAGCTGTGATCTGTAATTTTATTTTGATCTTTGCGATGTCTCTTCCTGTGATCTTAGGTTTTAATGTCTTAAGTTTTATTCATCCTATGGGGCATGGATCAGTAATTCTTGATCTGTATGACTTTATTCTTTCTCAAAATATTATAGAGTTAGGCTCGGTTGTATATGTACTGTATGCTTCTTGGCACTATGGATGGGGCTTTGATAACTACTTAAAAGAGGCTAATTCAGGTCAGGGACTTAAAGTAAGCAGTAAGTTGCAATTCTATTTTAAGTATGTATTGCCAATAATTGTATTAGTACTGTTTGTTCAAGGCTATATCTCAGTTTTTAATCGCTAGTAATAAAAGAAGTAAAATTTAACTAAGGTTACCTTTATGGAAAGAAAACCACGTGAAATATTTAAAACAAGACTAGGCTTCCTGCTTATTGCTGCAGGTTGCGCGGTAGGTATTGGTAATGTATGGCGCTTCCCATTTATTGTAGGTCAGTATGGTGGCGCATATTTCGTTTTATTATATTTATTCTTTTTAGTCACTTTAGGTATTCCTTTATTAACAGTAGAGCTTGCAATTGGTAGAGCATCAAGAAGCTCTATGGCTTACTGTTACGAAGAACTAGAGCAGGCAGGTTCTAGATGGCATATTAACAAATGGTGGCAGTTCTCTGGTAACTACTTCTTGATGGCATTCTATGTCGTAGTAGCAGGCTGGATGCTTTACTATTTCTTATCATTTGCCTTTGGTGAGATCCCAACTAACATCACTCGTGATGAAGCTGCTCAGACTTTTGGTAATCTTTTAGCGTCACCTGTAGTGATGTTTGCCTGTGTTCTGGCGACTGTAGTATTCTCTTTCGCTATCGTAGCTTTGGGAGTGATTAAGGGAGTTGAAAGATACACCAAGCCTTTAATGGTAGTGCTGATCCTTTTATTAGCATTCATGGCTTGTAGATCTTTTAACTTAGATGGATTTGCTGAGGGTATGAAATTTTACCTGGAGCCTGATTTTTCAAAACTTGAAAATAACTTAGGTCAGGCTATCTGGGCTGCTATGGGACAGGCTTTCTTTACTTTATCAGTAGGCTTTGGAGCGATTGCTATCTTTGGTAGCTATATGTCAGATCGTCATAAGATCCTAAATGAGGCTATCTTTATTGCTTCATTTGATACCATCATTGCGCTTTTAGCAGGTGTTGTAATCTTCCCTGCATGCTTTACCTATGGTATCAACCCTGATGCTGGTCCTAATTTACTGTTCTTAACAATGACAGTTGTGTTCTCAAATATGTCTTTTGGCTCCTTATGGGGAACATTGTTCTTCCTGTTCATGTTAATTGCAGCTGTATCAACAATGATTGCTGTTTTTGAAAGCTCTATCGCTGGCACCATCGAACTCTTTAAGATCTCAAGATTCAAAGCAGTTATCATTAACTTCTTTGTCATTATCTTAATGTGTTTACTGCCAATGTTTGGCTTTAACATCTTATCTGATGTTCATATCTTGAATGCAAATTCAGGTATCTTAGACTTCTTTGATTTCTTGGTATCAAATAACATCATGCCAATAGGTTCAATTGTCTTTGTACTGTTTGTCTGTGCAAAGTCTGGTATGTCCTGGAAGAGATATATTGATGAGTGTAACGTAGGTAAGGGCTTTAATATGTCAGAGAAGTTATTCTTCTACTACCGTTATATTCTGACATCGATTGTGGTTGTAGTTTTGGCAATAGGCTACTACAAAATCTTTATCGGTTAATTAAATATGGGTGAGTGTATATAGCTTTCTATAAATACTCACCTAAAATATAAAACTCAAATAATAAGGTAAGTTAATAAGGATTTTTTATGGATTCAAGCAGAGAGCAGTTTAAAACCAGATTGGGCTTTATTCTGATTGCAGCAGGTTGTGCTGTAGGCATTGGTAACGTCTGGCGTTTCCCTTATATTGTAGGACAGTACGGTGGTGCTTTCTTTGTACTAATCTACCTATTCTTTTTGATTGCGATGGGTATTCCTCTTTTAACAGTTGAATTAGCCATTGGTCGTGCTTCTAGAAGTTCTATTGCTTATTGCTATGAGAACTTAGAGGAGAAAGGTGCACAGTGGCATCACAACAAATGGTGGCAGTTAGCAGGTAACTACATCCTGATGTCATTTTACGGCGTGATTACAGGCTGGATGCTTTACTATTTCTTTGAGTTTGCTTCAGGCTCTGTAGCTCCACATCTTGAAAAAGATGTTGCTGTAGCTAACTTTGGCAGCATTCTGCAGGATCCTGCAACTCTATTCTCATGCATGGCTGCAGTTGTAGCATTTTCCTTCTTGATTGTAGCTTTAGGTGTCGTCAAAGGCATTGAGCGTTTTACCAAACCTTTAATGTTACTGCTGTTAGGTCTTTTAATCTTTATGGCTTTACGTTCTGTAACCTTAGACGGTTTCATGGACGGCGTGTCATTCTATTTAAAACCTGACTTTTCAAAGTTACAGGATAACTTTGGTGAAGCTGTCTGGGCTGCTATGGGACAGGCTTTCTTTACCTTATCAACCGGTATGGGCGGTATTGCTATCTTTGGTAGCTACATGTCAACAAAGCACCGTTTATTAAACGAGGCTCTGTTTATTGCTGGTTTAGATACAGCTGTAGCACTCCTTTCAGGCTTTGTAATCTTCCCAGCATGTTTTACCTACGGCATTAACCCTGATGCAGGTCCAAACTTACTGTTTGTTACCATGACCATGGTTTTTTCAAACATGAGCTTTGGCGCTTTCTGGGGAGCTTTATTCTTCCTGTTCATGTTAATTGCAGCTGTTTCTACTTTAATTGCTGTGTTTGAAAACATCATCGCAGCAAATCTTGAGCTATTTAAGATTGACAGAAAGAAGGCTGTGCTGATTAACTTTATCGTGATCTTAGGTTTATCTGTATTACCTGTTTTAGGTTTCAATGTTCTCTCAGATGTTCACCTCATCGGTTCAAATACTGGTATTACTGATTTCTGTGATTTCTTAATTTCAAATAACATTCTTCCAATAGGTTCATTAGTATTCGTGCTGTTTGTAACCTCAAAGAGCGGTATGAAATGGGATCGCTATATCCAAGAAACTAACGTAGGTGAAGGTTTTAAACTGGCACCTAAGTTATTCTTCTATTACAGATACATTTTGACCACTGTAATTGCAGTACTGCTCATTATTGGTTATTACACAGTATTTAATCGAGCATAATACTTACAACAAGGTGCCATTGGACGTATAATCTCAGTGTATAAATAAAACACTGAACCAATGGCACCTTGTAGAAATGAAAACCAATAAGCTAATCAAAGGAATTATCTTTACTTTCTCTTTATTACTTCCACTCTCTTTTAATACTCAAGCACAAGCAAATAGCTCTAAAGGTCAGATTAGAACTTTAACCATCGAGCAGGCTGAAGCATTAAAGCACCATAAATCTTCTGCAAAAAGAAGCTCTGCAAAAAAGAGTACAGCTCAAAAGAAATCTTCAAAGTCACGTAAAGTTACTGCGTCTAACAAAAAGACAGCACATAGCAGTACTAAAAAGAGCAGAAAAAAGAATACTAAAACACAAGCTAAAACTCGTGTAAGAACTACTACTCCTCAGGAAAGAGCTATACAGTCAGAATATGTAACTGCTCCATTTGATTTCTCGGATGAGAATCCACTAATTGCAACCACACCTACTTTGATTGCTCAAAGAAAGTATTTTGCTGATGCTGAGAGAGCTATTAAAAGTGGGGATACCGATACAGCTTTATCAATTCAGAACAACTACTTAAGAAACTATCCATTATCCTTGTGGATTGATTACTGGTATTTAGCTAACAATATGGATGTATCTAAATACCCTCAGGTTAAACAGTTTATTAACTCAAAAGTTCATCAGGAATTAGGTCTGTTGCTAAAGAGAAAATACATTGAGTATTTATCATCTGTTGGTCAATACAAGTTAGTTTCAGATTTAATCGGTAAAAAGCCATTTCAGGATGACAGTGAGATGGCAAAGTCTCAACAGGCCCTTCAATGCCGCTTCTATGAAGCTCGCTGGCAACAGGGGATTGCTGATGTTACAGCAGCAACCTTTGCTTCAAAAATGTATTTACAGCTGTCTCCATATCCTTCAAGCTGTGCAGGTTTAATCTACCTTTGGGGACAGAATGGATATCTTGATGATAAGGTGCAACTAGAAAAGTTTGAAAGGGCATATATCACTAAAAACTACACTGAAACTACAAGATCATTAGCTCATGGTCTTGAACAAACTCAATTTGCATCTCGTGTAGCTCAAGAAATGTCACTTTATGACAATCCAGCAGCAGTGCTTTCACTAGATTATGTTGAAGGTGATGAGAACACTCAAAGAACTGCTGTGCTTGCTTTTAAGAGATTTGCAAATCTTGATCCAAAGAGTGCAACTCCAGCTTTTGAAGCTTTTGCTGAGAAATTTAAGATCAGCGATACTGAAAGATTAGAGATCTTCCAGATCATTGCAAAAGGCTTTTTATCAAGACAGTCTACAGAGGAAGAAGTTCAATGGGTAGATAGAAATCTTCCTGCAGTGGTTTGGTCAGAAGAAATTAAGATTATGCGTATGCGTAAAGCTATCTGGTTTGCTCAATGGCAGATTGTTTATGACTTATATGATCATTTAACAGAGCTTGATAAAAATGCAGTTAACTGGCGTTATTGGAAAGCAAGAGCTGCCCGTGAGATTGGACGCACTCAAGAGAGTAAGTCACTCATGGCAAAGGTTGCTAAAGACAGAAGTTTCTTTGGTTTTTTAGCCGCTCAAGAATTATCTTTAAAAATGCCATTTAACCATGAGCATTTATCAAAATCAGCTCAATGGCCACAGACTGTAGCTAAAAATAAAGCTGCAGTGCGTTTCTTTGAATTTAGAGCTTTAAAGGATAGTAATGCAGCTATTGAATGGCGTGAAATTGCTAAGACTGGTACTAATGATGAAGCGATGTTAATGGCAGAGTGGGCTTTATCTACAGGAAACATCAGTTATGCAATTTCAAGTGTAGTAGCTGGTCAAAGATGGAGTGCTCTAGACTACAGATTCCCTAAGCCATTTTTGACCCTGTATCAGAAATACTCATCCTACTCTAATGTACCAATTTCATTCTTATATGGTATTTCTCGTCAGGAGAGTATGTTAAATCCTGATATTAAATCACCAGTAGGTGCTGTAGGTTTAATGCAGTTGATGCCTGGTACTGCTAAGATGGTATCCAGAAAGAATAACTGGTCATATTCAGGAACTGGTGATTTAGTAGTCCCTGAGAACAACATCAGATTAGGCTCAGCATATCTTAGAGACATGCTAGACAGATTTGATAACAACAGAATTTTAGCAGCTGCTGCCTATAACGCAGGTCCTGGCAGGATCAACATCTGGAAATCAAAAGATGGTAAGGGAAGAGATGCTGCGATGTATGTTGAGAATATCCCTTTTAAGGAAACAAGGCAGTATGTTCAAAATGTTCTTCTGTATGACACAATTTACAAAAAGCTGTTAACTGGTCAGGAAGACAGATTATTGAACTCAAATGAATTGGGATATAGATACTAATTTTTTGAAAAACCGTAGGTTCTTGTAGACACTACTCTTTACAAAGTATCAAAATTTGCTATTATATTCACCGTTGCCCAGGTGGTGAAATTGGTAGACACGCTACTTTGAGGGGGTAGTTCTGCAAGGAGTACGAGTTCAAGTCTCGTCCTGGGCACCATTGAGAAGAAGACACCACAGGCTGTCTTTTTTATTTTCGGTCTATCTGCCTTAAGATCTTCTCCTGAACCTTAGGTGGCAGTGATCTGAACCTTTCAACAGAATTATCCAGATTCTTTTGGGAGTTTATCTCTCTGTCAATGAGTGAGCTTAAAAGCTCCTTTTCAATAATAGCCGTTCTCTTTTTCTGTAGCTCTTCTGAGTTGGCTTATCAAATTTTAGAACCTTGTATTCTCTTGATACGTTTGTGGATATGAAGTGTATGAATCCAATAGCTGCAATAGAAATGATTAGAGTAAACATAGAAGCCTCCTGTATGCTGAATCCTGAAAAAAATTGTTGAATGCTAATTTAAAATTAGATCAATTTCCTCTTTTTAATAGATGGATTGACTATACTCTAACCGAAATATTAACAAACTACCTTATCATATGTTAAAATTTAGGTACAATCTCATCTTAGTTTTTTTTGCTAGATTGTTTCAGTGTTCGCAGCAACTTGCGAGTTGCATGGGGCTGCGCCCCATTAATTGTTGGCCTTCGGCCTTTATGGAAAAAAGGAAGCAGGTCCTATTTTTCAACACCGATTAAAGGTTCTATTATGCAAAAATCTCATATACTGAGGATGACAGTATATGAGTCTTTACCTTTTGTTTTGAAAAATTAACGATTTTATCAGTAAGTCAATTTGCTGGATTGTCTCTTTTTCAGTGATTTTGTAATTTTTATCTAATATGTTACTGATTTTTATTCTTTCGAATTGATCCCCTGATAACTTTTTTCTTACAAAATGACTATTAAATATTGAAAAATTTTTTTCAATAGGGATCAGTTCGCTACCGTATTTTTTTATAGTTACAGTTTTTCTTATAGTGTCAATGTCATCGGAAGAAAATTCGTTCATTAGACATATGTTTTTTGACTGTACGATCTTATTTTTATCATCAAGCAGCCAATATCTTCCCGGAGATATCCAGTATCCTTTGTCTGCAATTATTTCGATCTTCATTTGCCCTAGATTGTTTCCAATCAGATTTACTTTATTTAGATATTCTAAAAATTGTTCTTTTTGTTTTTTATTGATAGAAACATGAATTGAATCAACATTTGTGTAGCATATTTCTACATTTGGAAAAAGGCACATGTATTCTAAGGTTTCCATCATTTTTATTCTTGCTCTTGCAATTACATAAGAATACAAACTGTAAACATCTATATTGTTTTTATAATTAGGATAAGTTAAGCAAAATCTACAGTTTTCAGTTGATAAATAAAAAGATGAACTGTTTATTTTCATCAAAAAAGCTGCATCTGATGTATTTTCGTTTTTATTCAAACCAAATTCTTTATCAAGAAAATTTACTATAGATTTCAAAGAAATAAAATTTTTGGTTTTAGAAACTCTTGCATTAGGTATTGAATGTAAAATCGTTAGCAGTATTTTATGTAACTTCGCAAGTTCTTCATTATTCTGCTTTTTGTAATGTAATCTAGTATTGAACAGTCTGTCTCTGTTTCTGACCAGCGGATGTAAGATGCTCTTTTTACTTGTCACACTTTCTATCAAGTAAACTGATTTGAAATGTTTTGAGTAATACTCTATTTCATCTTTCGTTAATAATGTTTCAATAATATCTTGATTGCAGATTTTAAATGGAAATGCATCAAAGTTATTTACATATTTTATTGAATGAAATTCGTTTATGAAGTTATCAGGATAGGACAGTTGAACTTTATATACACCATTCTCCAAATTTGATCCCGCATTATATAACTGCATGATTTTATGGTACTCAAGCTCTGAAGGATCTGGGAAAAATCCAGACATAGCATCTGAATACATTGAATTGAAGTCGAAAGCAATAATTTCTTTTTGAGGATTTTCTTCTATGAATTTAAATACTTCCTGATATGGGAAAACGGGAATGTGATAAAAATTGTAATCAAGATTATTGATTTTATATATCTTTCTAACAAGTTTGTTTTGAAGATGATTATATTCATCTATAAAAAAAGACATATCTAAATTAAGCTTTTTACATCTTTTTATAGTCTTCTGAAGATTCAACAGGTTCTTCTCGGAATTAGAACAGTAGAAAATTCCCTTTATAAATGGGAATATTTCTTCTAGTGCGACTATGTGGATATTATTTAGAATTCCACACTTATAGATAAGAAATTTTTCTTTTTTAGTTAATACCAGGATTCTACTTTTTGCTTTTATCTGGTTTACAGCTTCAACGATGAAACGTTTTTTATAATTATCAGTACTTAAGGTAGTTTTATCGGCACCAGCTATAATATAGTCTTCGAAACATCCAACCTGAGATATTCTGCGCCTTTTCAAGACAGTTAAACTGGAGTCTTTAATAAAATTGTAAGACTTTGATCCAAATCTATACGCATTAATTTTCATAAAAAATGAAGTCTCACTTATCGATATTTGCTAAAGTTCTTTCGTCAATATTTTGTGCAATAGAATTAAAGTAATCGACAATGTCTTTTTTTAATTTTTGAACTGAATATTTACTTGATACAGCTTTCTTATTTTGAAAAATGCGACATATCATTTTTCTTGCGAATATAGGATAGAATTCAAATAAAGATTCATCTTTTTTGTAGTAAGACCATTGAGGGTTGGTTTTGGAAATAGACTTGTATTGAGGGTTATCCTTATTTGAATAAAGCATTTTGTAATATTCAATTGCGTTATTTAATCCGAAAGTGGAACTTTTTATAATTGCCAAAATCTTGAATATTTCGTCTTGCAAAAAGTATAACCTTAATGAAGTCAAAATTTTTTTGTATAGGCCTATTTTGTCTTTGAATTTATACTCTTGAGTGAGATTAAATTTGCTCTTACCGACAGCAATTCTTTTTTCAAAAAAATCAAATGGGAGCACATTATTTAAAAGCCAGTCTCTAACCTTACTAACTTTATGGTAGGCATTATAATTTTGGTACTTTATGTAAAGATCTTCATTCAGTGCAAAAAATGAGTTATCTAATTCTTGAGTCCACTGAATGTTAATTTGTTTACAGAAATCTCTTAAAATAAAGCAGATAAAATTTTTGTTATGAAGCAGCATCAAGTATTTTTTAGGTACTTCATTATGAGAGTATTTAGATTCTGTGTAAGCAAATCTTGCTGTAGCATGTTTCAAAAAACACCTTATCAGAATAGGAACAATAAAATTCTCATCTACAAACTCATTTGAGTTAAAATCTTTTGTAAGATCGATATTCGCATCTGCTACTAATTGAAGATTTAACTCTTCAAGGTACATAAGAGTCAGGTTCTTTGAAAAACTAAGGTGCGTTGATTTAATTATCTTTTGTTTTCGAAATACCTTTTTATAAGATATTTTTTCTTTTTCAGCAGTTGAATATACTTCAGTCAAATTTTCTTCTGAAATTAAATTTTCTTTTTCTAATTGCGGGGTATTTTGATAATCTGAAGATATAATCATATCAATTCTCCTGATTACAAATTTATAATGTATCTGGTATTGTACAATCCAATAGTGTATTGGTGTTCTGCGAAATTTTTTTTCTGACCCAAAACTAAGAGCAATCTATCATTTTAAAAGTGTAAAAAACTATAAAATAAGTCAACAACACAGTGAAAAAATCTGACTCAATTCATAAATGAATCTTGCAATTTTAATTGTCTTTTTTTCTTTTCTGACATAGCGTTTGGTAATTGTGAACTGTTAATAAAACAGCATATGAGTATGAATAATTCAGCAAAAAAAATAAAAGTGATTCTGTTTGATCTTGATAATACACTTTTGCAGACTGATTCACTAGAACAGTTCAGAAAACTCGGTAAAGAAGCCAAATTTGAGCCTTATGAGAAAGATTTTAATGATTCATTAGATGTTTTAAAAAGTAATTTTCATCCTCCGAAAAGTTACAATCCTTACTATTTTAATAGAGAATTTTTAGAAAACATAAAAAAGAGAAATATATTATTAGGAGTTGTTACTAAATCTCCTAGAAATTATGCAATTAAAGTTCTTGAAAAATTTTATCCCTCATCAAATAATATGACTTTTTTTCATATTCTTGTTGCTCAAGAAAATGAGGAAAATCAAAAGACTAATGAAGAAGGAATATTATCTGCCTTAAAATGTTTAAAACTAATGTTTCCAGATTTTCTGAGTGATTTGAACGGAAATGAGGTTTTATATGTAGGAAATGAGACTGAAGATATAAATACTGCATATAATGGCGGTTGTCTGTCCGCACTGAAAATTAATGATTTTGAACAGATTAAAGAAAAAAATCTGATTGAGTTGCCTGAATTTATCATTCGAACTGAAGACGATTTAATGAATATAGTGATAGAACCAGAAAATTGCCTCCCTTTTATGGAGAGTTATCTGCAGAGAGAAAAATCGCAATCACCGGTATTTCTTTATTTGAACAAAACAGAAAAAGACAAAAAATATGAAATTATTGTCGCAGGACATTATTTTCCATGTAAAGGTTGTTTTGAACTAAAACGTCAATTTCACAAGTTTTCTGAAGAGATCCTTGAGCAAAAGGACAAAATGATTTTTCCAAATGCCTGGCTGGAAGCTTTACGAAAATTACTGATACTTCAAACTGAAGATTCCATTTTTGAGCATAAGGAAGTTATTATTACCTGTATACCTCACAGACAGGGTAGATCTCCAAGATTGGAAAGTTTACTGAAACAGCTGGCAGATTATCTTAAAAAAAGCGAAATACATCATGATTGCACCATTCATATTATTCCAGATCTTTTGGAATATGATGAAAGCGCTTTATCCAATCACAAGGACGCAAAAACAAAAACTAAAAGATTTGAAAACGTAAGAGATCACCTGCATGTAAAACGCAAGGATCTGATTTCAGAACGAATAGATAAAATAATAATAATAGATGACGTTGTTACAACCGGAGCATCTTTAGTAGTAGCTAGTGACAAAGTTCGTGAGACAGGAGCCAGGAACGTTACTCTGTTTGCGTATGCACAGACAGTATCTGACAGGATTATGTAGAATGATATCTGAAATTGCACTAATGCTGCTCACAGCAAGTCTTATAAATGGTATAGGAAGAGTTAAGTTACTTGATATTCTGGAGTTTATTAAGAGAAATTCTGTTACCACACCAGAACTGCTTGATGCATTAAAGGAAACGCTCAAGACAAGGAAAAATATAGATCTTTCAAACTATACCTTTAATAAATCTCTCGATAATGCCAAAGAAATAATCGAAAAATCTGAAAACTTTGGAATTAAAGTTCTGTGCTGTGAGGATAAATCATTTCCTCAATTGCTCAAAAGTTCAATTTTTAATCCTGCCATACTCTATGTTAAAGGAAATCCAGACAAAGTTCCGTCACACTGCGTATCAGTAATAGGAACCAGAGAACCAACTGAAATTGGAAGGGAATATGCTCGAAGAATATCAAAGTATTTAGCTGAAAATAATATTTCTGTAGTCAGTGGTCTTGCTCTTGGGTGTGATACCTGTGCACACGAAGGTGCATTAGAAGGTAATGGCCATACAATCGCAGTTTTAGCTCATGGTCTTGACATGGTAGCCCCACCTCAGAATTCAGTACTTGCACAGAGAATTCTTGATGGTGATGGATTGCTGGTATCAACCTATCCAATAGGGACAAAACCTACCACGTATACATTTGCTCAAAGAGATGAAATTCAGGCCGGTTTATCTGAAAAAGTGGTTCTTATTCAGTCTGGTTTAAAAGGTGGCAGTTTAATTGCCTCCAGATCATCTCTTGAAGATAACAGAAAACTGGTGGTGGTTGCACCTCATTCTGATGACAAAAATAATAATGAAGAGAAAATTCAGGCAAATTTATCCATTATTGAAGCAAAAGAGCAAAACAGTGATGACAGTTTGGAAATATTTAAAAGTGATAAGCTAAAAGATAAAAATGTTCTTTCAAATATTCAGATACTTCATAACAAGTACGAATATAACAGTATTTTTCATATCAGTAATGACAATGAAAATACAATAGCAAATAAACCTATAGTAGCCCCAGATATACATAATGGCACTGCTCTGGAACCAATAAAAGTTCCAGGTTTTGAAGTTTATATGCACAAAAAATTAAATGGTGTTTATGTTGACTATATTCTTTTGAACAAAGATAAAGGTGCTGTATTTATCAATATATGTCATGAAAAACAGTCAAATATAAGCAATGAATATCAGACAGATCACTGTGTGCAAAAATTAAGTGATCTGGAATCAGCCAGAGATAATTTATATCTCCCATTGAAAGCAACAAAACGTCTCTCTCTTGTATTAGTCGCTTATAGTCTGTCTGATAAAGTAAAACAATTAAAAAATGATGTTATAACAGAGATTATTTCTGATAAAGAACCATTTGAAATTCAAATAAACAGAATAATTTCAAATTTAAATTTATCAGAAGACAAAAACAATTCAACTCTTGCTTATCAGAAAGTTAAATCATACTTACTTTTCAGTAGCGACAAAGGTGACTTTTTTTTTAAACTGTCTGCTGACCAGAAAGAAATTATAAATAATGACACAATTCGAAGAAGAAGAATCTCAGGTTCTGCAGGATCGGGAAAAACTCTTTTAGTTGCTATTAAGGCCGCAAGACTTATTTTGCAGGGAAAGTCAGTCCTTGTTACGTCTTATAACATAACTATAATGAATTATGTTAGAAATCTAATCAACAAAGGACTTTCTCATCCTGAAAAACTTGGATTAAATGGCAGTCAGGTAAAATTTCAAGACAAGTACTCTGAGAATTTAGAGACTGTTCATTATCATGGCAAATTAAAAATGTTGATGACAAGGTTTAACGTTCAAGGTAGGGTTATAGATGCCGAAACAACTGAAAAAGTAACTAAAAAAATAAAGGAATGTCATACATCTTCTGAACTGCAAACTCTGAAATACGATGCAGTGATAATAGACGAAGGTCAGGATTTTTTAAGCCCATGGTTAAAACTGCTTTCACTGCTCGTAAAAGATGATGGGTTTTTATTTATATTTGCAGATGCCACTCAAGATCTCTATTTTCATTCTGGCTCTCTAAAAGAAAATGAAACAAAAAATTTAGGTTTTAAAGGTCCATGGAAAAAATTGGCTGTTTCTTATCGACTTCCGCAAAATATTGCAATTTTATGTAAGGACTTTGCCCAGAATTTTATAAATGTTGATCCTGAGATTTCTGATGTTAGTGTTCTTCCACAATATAATACTGCTGAAAGACAGACCGATTTTAGCGAAACAAAAATAGACTGTTTTCAGTTTAATCTGATCGCTAATCAGATAGATGAAAGTCATGACAGAATCATTATTCTAAAAATCAAGAATGTCCTGTCATCTCTTTTGTATAACGATGGAGTTTCACTCGAAGAAATAACTTTACTCTGCACAGATAAGATATTTGGCAGAAAAATTGTTGAAGCTCTCAATAAAGATAATATTTCTACTGAATCAGTTTTTTCAAATGATTACAAAATAAATAAAGAAGAGAAATTATCTATGGGCTCCACCCCTGAGTACTTAAAGTGTTCTACTGTGCACAGCTTTAAAGGATGGGAGGCAAATACAATAATACTGGTAAATGTGTATGGCAGACAAAACAATACAAAAGATCCAAAACCAATACGAAAACAGGATCGTAACTGTTTTTATGTTGCCTTAACAAGATTAAGTCAAAGTACGATGGGATCCAGACTGATTATCATTAATGAATTTAAGGAATATGAAGAATTTCTTAAGAATGAATTAAAAACAAAACAACTGGGTAATTATTATGATCTAGCTTTATGTCAGCACACTGCAAAGTCAAAAGTAATTTTATACGATGAAAAATAGATAATCAGAATTGAGCGGAATATCTAAAAAATAATGCCCAGTAACAGTTTAATTATGCCGATAGGACCAAAAGGTAAAGGAATAAAATTATCAGTGATAATGTCTGATAAGCTGTCGCTTACGGTGTCACCAATGACATCAGTTACAGCGTCAATACTGTCAGGATCTGTAAGCACTGAAGATACAGTATCACTCAATACTTTATTTGAAATTCCTGAATCAATCAGCAGAGGGTTATCTTCAAAGTAGGATGCTATTTCGCTTGTTGCGATAATAGGTATATCGTCACAATCAGATAGTGTACTGTTTATATAGGAAATGCTGTCAGTTGCCTTTAACTGAAACTCTACTGCATCAGAATCAAAAAATAATCCAGTGTCGACTACAGATATATCTGTATCAGGGTGATGGGTTGTATCAAAGAGAGAAACCTGCAAACCTTGTTCATTGAGCTCTTTAGCTATTTCTTCCTCAAAAACAATACCTTTGATATTACTCAGATGACCGCTGAATTCTTTAGCGTCCATCTCTGAGAAATATTCAATTATTTCTGAAGGAGAAGTCTCTTTTAATGAGCTATATCCTCTCCTTACAGCTGAAAAAACAGCTTCTCTATCAGTCATCATCTTTTTTTGGTTAAAATTGAAATCATTTCATTGTCGTATTCTGAAATAGGACCAATTTCTTTTGCATAACTTAGTGCACATTTGCCTTCTTTATTTACAATTTCAGCATTTACATCTAGTTCCATGAGTAATTTTGCCATTTTATAGTAATGATTCTTAGATGCAATAATAGCAGCTCCATCTCCATCATTGTCAGTGGCATTCAAATTAGCCCCTAACTGGGCTAAAAGTTCCACAGTCTCCATCTGATTTTGAGAAACTGCCTCTAAAAAAAAGGTAGTTCCAGAGTCTGATGACAGGTTAACATCAGCTCCTTTTTCTACTATATACTCAATCAGGTCTTTTCATCCACAAGCTACAAGAAATGAAAGTGCGGGAATAGAGTTTCTGGATCTTGTATTTGGATTGGCTCCTTTATCAAGAAAAATCTTTACAAACTCATAATCACCTTTTTTTAAAGCACAAATTAGAATCGGATCTTCTTTTGAATCTTCAAAATTAGGTGAAACACCTTCATCAATGAGCTTTTTAGTTATTTCACGGTTTCCTTTCATGTATGCATTCATCAAAGCAGCCTGCGCAAATTTTTCCTGAAATCTGGCACCGGCATTTAACAGCTTTTCAACAATTTCTGTATTTCCGTTGGCAAATGCTCCAACTATCGCATTCCATCCGTCATTATTTCAGATATTAACAAGAGCATTGTGTTTTAGCAGAAATTCCACAATTTCTTTTTTTTCCGTGTATGATGCATAAATAAGAGGAGTCCAGCCTTTAGAATCTCTACTGTTTACTTCTGCACCTTTATTTATCAATATTTCTGCAATATCAAAGAATCCTCTTTCAAGGCATATCAGTAACAGCGATCTGTGATTTTTGCCATAGATATTTGGTTTTGCACCTTTGTTTATCAGTTCGATAACAATTTCTGTGTAACCTAAAACTACGGCAAACATATGTGGGTTGTGAGTCTGACAATTAACATCAAAAGAAGGAAGACTGTAAAGTTCCTTTGCCAGACTGACATAGCCTAAATTTAAACAATGCTCAAAAGGAGTAAAACCATTATCCAGAACATCATTTATGTCAATATTATTTTCATTTATCAGATTTAATGTAGACTGTGCATCTCCCTGTTCAATGCTGGTTATCAGACTGTCTAATTTTTGTTCAGTACTCATCTCAATGCTCAAAGATAATTGTAAGAATTTATGAAAATTGAATTTGTATTAGAACTAAAAATACACATAACACATATAACTATCTATGATTTAGATCTAATTATTCACTTTTATAAGTATGCGGACTTGACTAAAAGTCTGTAGTATAAATTTAATTACTAAGCAGTAAATTCAGGCACAAAAGTTCTTTGGATCGTTTATGAGTCTTTTAGAAACTCAGATTGTTTTTCTGTAACGAAAAAGGTCTTTTTACATTTATCTTCTGGTTTGTGGTCAGTATGTATACAAAGGCAAGTTATCAGGAAAGGATCCTGACATGAATAAATCTATGGTAGCAGTGCTGCTCACTATTCCTGATAACAGTGTTACTTAATGCTGTAGTGAAACTGCAGCAGTCTGTTATGACACAGGATCTGCAGGTAATGTCTTTAAAGCATACAGAGAAAAGAAAGAAACTCCTTTCATATAAAACACTTTCAAACGCTCTTCACTGCTGGTTAGTCTTTCTCGCTGCTGTCTGTGAAGATCTTTTGAAAATTTTTCATCGTGATAACTTGTGCCACATAGGTCGCCAGTGCCTTATCTTTCTTATCTATCTGGCGGTCTTTACTCTGACAGTCCCTTTCAAGTCTGCTTACCTTTTGTCGCAGCTCTTTTATCTCTGTTTTCTGCTGCTTTATATCAGCTCTGCTTACAGACTCTTCTAAAGCCTGACTGCATTCAGATTTCCATCTTTCAAGTCCGCTCTTGTAAATACCATGCTTTCTGCAATACTCTCCTACTTGCTCGTCATTCATGGATGCTGTCTCAAGTACAACTGAAAACTTGTCTTTAAGACTCATTTCTGAAGCCTGCTTACCAAAGACTCCATTGATTTCATTAACACTCATGCTTTGCTCTTTACCTACTGAATTTTTGTACATAGATAACCAAGTATAAGCTGTTGCCATAAGCTCTTTACTCCTAACCGTACAGCATTATTCCTTATCTGCTATAATGAAGACAGCTAAGATTTTAGGAAATATCTTTATGTCAGAGAGTACTGTCAATTTACTTAATAATCCTTATGGAAAGGTTTCATTTGATACATTTCGTCTTAAGAACAGGGCTTTTGTGGATAAGAGTCTGTCCATAAAATTTCTTGATGACGACAGTATGAGTGATTATCCTGTACTCCTACGTCCCCGTCGTTTTGGCAAGTCTACCTTTGTACAGATGCTCAAGTGCTACTATGACATTTCCTACAAGGATAGATATGAGGAGCTGTTTTCTGGAACAAAGATTTATGAAGTGGCTCTCCCAACTCACAACAGCTACCATGTAATTGACTTTGATTTTTCTTCTGTATCTACCGGCGATAAAGATGTTCTTTTAACCAGTTTTTTTTGGGCAGTAACTGATGGTATAAAGGACTTTAAGCGCAGATATAAGGATTTTGTTTTTGATTACTCAAGTGTAAACAAAACAGATGCAGCAACACTTTTTACAGAGTTTGCAATTGCCTACAAAGATTACTCTGACAGTCAGAATCTATATGTCATGATTGACGAATATGACAAGTTTGCCAATGAGATACTTTCCCAGAACTTAGCCTTATTTTTAGATATTACCAGTAGAAATGGTTTCCTTAAAACCTTTTATTCTGCAATAAAAAATTTTGCAAAAAACACCATCGCCAAAACCTTTATTACAGGAGTCTCTTCTGTTTCTCTTGATTCACTAACTTCTGGCTTTAATATTGCTCGTAATGTAACTTCTAGGGCTTGTTTTAATGAGTACGCAGGCTTTACTGAAGATGAACTGAATATTCTCATTCCAAAGCTTGTGGATGTAGAACAGTTGGGAGTCACCACCAAAGACATCATTGAGAGAATGAAACCAGTCTATGACGGTTACTGTTTTTCAGCTGAGTCTGATAATACAGTCTACAACTCTTCCATGTGTCTTTATTATCTGGATAATGTTCGTGAGAAAGGAGTATTCCTAAATCCAGAGGATTATCTCGATCCTGCCTGCGATCAGGACGGATATAAGCTTGAGGAGTTGTTTGGGCTTGCTGACAAAGACATTGTAGATACCATCATTGACAGATATCTTCAGGGAGAGCCATTTAATCTGCAGAAACTCTCTGAAAATATCAATCTGAATCAGGTAAGGAAGTACACTCGAGAGCAGCTTTTATCCATGCTCTACTACCTTGGTTATCTGACCGTCAACAGAAATTCATCCTTAGATAGTGGTATATCTCTTGTAATACCAAATCAGTTCATGTCAAAACTTTTTGCAAACTGTACCATCAAGTTCAGATTCAGAAGCAATGTAGTATTTTCATCACAGAAACTTGATATCTCTGAAATGATGTCCCTTAAGGATGATTTATCCTCTTTTACCTCATCCTGTACTGAATTCTTAAGTCTGATTATGTCAAATCAGGTTTTATACCATATGAATGAGATGGCTTTAAATCTGGTTTTATACGCTAAACTTGAAGAGCTTTCTAATGATGATTTTGAGGTAAGTCTGCAGAGATCTCTAAGAGTAACAGGCAAGGGAGAGAAATTTGCAGATTTGGTTATAACCGTAAACAAAGGCACAAGCAATGAGTGTATCTACCTTATTGAGCTTAAATATCAGACTAAAACAGAGGCTTCAGATAAGAGCAGTGAAAGCACTCTAAATAAACTCATTATAAAAGCCTCTGAAGAGGTTTTAGAATACAAATCAGCACTAGACTTTAAAGGCAAGAATGTCAAAGCCTATGCTATGATCTTTGCTGGTCCTGACTGCATTTACTGTCAGCAACATTAGTAGAGTGCGCAAACAGATGCTGCTAAAGTTTACAGGTGTGATTACTGCAATGCCAACTCTAGGAGATAATCCGCTCTTCGACAGTTGTACTAATGTACAATTCTCTAAGTCATTGATAGATAAGACTTGGAGGGTATTTTCTTTCTTAATCGTCAATAATCATTTCTGGCGACGTTTTAATTTTTTTCAAAATATTTTTTAGGGTATCTTTCATAACAATCTGCTTGCCTAATTCTTTAAGGTCAAAGCATTCGAGAAGTTCTGACATCAGCTCACTGTTGTTGTAGTCAGGGGCAAAGGCCTGACCTTCTGCTATGCTGATTAAGCTCAGCTCTCTAATAGCATCGAGTATCTCAGGTACAGTATATTTGCCCTCAGGATATTTAAGATTATCGATATGGTGTTTTGCAATCTTTCTTTCTATGCCCCTGATAAGAAGTAAGGCCATAAAACAGGTCTGAAAGTGAGCTACAATTCTTGAGTCTTTATTATGATAGAAAGGACGGGATTTGAGGTTGGTTTTCATAATACGGAAACACTCTTCAACCTCCCATCTTCTCTGGGCAATGGCAATGATTTGCTGAACAGAGCACTGCTCTTTAAACAGGTTGGTAGCGGTACAGTAAAAGCCATCATACAAAGCGTCATTTTCAATTTTATCTTTGTTGATAGACGCCTTAGTCTTAGTGGCTTTCTCCCCATTGTCCGTAGTATGATCCTAAGATACATAAGCACGAGGAGAGGTGTCACGTTCATACTTGTAGGAGCCACTGTCAATCATCTTTTCAGCACGCATTAACTTACGCTGTCTTAAAGCTCTCTGATAGTCCTGGTACTTCAGAGAAAAGGTCATGATTAAACGTTGATCCATATTGTTCTCAGCAATAGTCCTTTCCTTGTAAAAGACAACATTGTAAAACTCAGCTCTCTTATCATCAGTAATATTGTTTAAATCAAATTTCTCAATCCGACGATGATCAGTAAAAATCACTGATTTTTAGGCTTAGTTCTATTTTTCTTTTGCAACTGTATTAAGAAAACTCAGAATGAATTTTATGTAAAATCAGATTTACATAAAATTGATAGTTTGTGTCTTTTTCATATGAAGTGGAAAATGAATAACTTGAAAAAGTAATTTTATATTTAATGTGTTTTTTGGTTGTGATATGAGCCATTTGATTTATTCATCTAAGAATAATGGATGGACAAGGGCTGTGTTATCGTCATAACTGGATCGAAATGGTGGTGTTGAATACAGTATGCCCAATCATACAGGGCTGATTTGATATTTTCTATTATTCGGTAGGCTGGATGTTTTTATGAGCAGGATTTTTTGCTGATAAGTTGCAAATTGATGCCTGAAAATACACCTTTATAACAGTATTTTGAAAATGCCTGTATATAAAAATCAGCCTGACAGCTTAAGATAATACTGTCAGGCTGTTTTTGATTTAGCGAGTATTACTGATCTCTCTGATCTTCAACTCGACGTGTCTTCTTTTCACATCTTGCCAGTGTGCCCACAGGAGCAATAGCTACGTGAGGTGTTACACCGAGCTTTGATTTTGCAAGTTTTGCAATGGTTCTGGCTGTTTCTGCAAAGTCAACACGACCTTCAGCCTCAGCTGTAATGTGAAGCACATCTTTGTGGGTATCAGCATCTCTTGCAAGAATAATTCTGTACTCACTGCCAACACCGTCAACCATGCCTAGAATACCTTCAATCTGGCTTGGGAACATATTAACGCCGTGGATTTTGAACATATCATCGCTTCGACCCTGAATAATACCCAGACGAGGATACTTACTGCCGCATGAGCACTCACCCGGAATAATTCTTGAGAGATCGTGGGTTCTAAAGCGTAACAGTGGAGCTCCTTCCTTAACAAGAGTGGTGATTACAATTTCACCTGGCTCACCGTCAGGAACTCTCTTTCCTGTAACAGGATCAATGATTTCTATGTATACAAAATCATCCCAGTAGTGAATACCGTTCTCAGCTTCACAGCTGATACCGATACCAGGACCGTAGATCTCTGTTAAACCGTAGATGTCAAAGAGTTTAATTCCCAGATTCTTTTTGATGGTATTACGCATCTTGTCGCTCCAGCGTTCTGATCCGATAACACCCTTCTTTAAAAAGATCTGATCGCGAATACCGCGACGTGTTATTTCCTCTGACAGAAGTAGGGCATATGATGAGGTTGCACATAAAACAGTTGATTTTAAGTCCATCATCATGGTCAACTGCTTATCTGTGTTACCTGGTCCCATAGGCACTGCCATAGCACCTAACTTTTCACAACCTGCCTGAAAGCCGATACCAGCTGTCCACAGACCGTAGCCTGGAGTGATATGAATTCTGTCTGTCTTAGTAATGCCTGCTGTTTCATAGCAGCGTGCAAACATGGTTGCCCAGTCGTCAACATCCTTTTTTGTATAGGGAATGATCACAGGGCGACCTGTGGTACCGGATGATGAATGAATTCTGACAACCTCGCTGTCATCTACAGCCTGAATTCCCAATGGGTAGGCAAATCGTAAATCGTCTTTGCATGAAAAAGGAATTCTGTCAAAGTCATCCTGATTTTTACAGCCTGTTATACCCATTTCACGGTATTTTTTGCCATAAAAACTGTCTGTTTTTATAAGTCTTTTAATCTGGCTGTCAACCTGTGACAACTGTTTTTCACTGAGCAGCATATTCTTCACCTACCTTTATTCCTGCAGCAAAGGCTTTCTTGTTGATGTCAACAAACTTTGCTTTTACTTTTTGTTCAATTTCTAAAATCATGGAGTCTTTGCTGATACCTAAAAGACCAGCACCGGTTGCCACTCCAAGAATAATGATGTTAAAGAATTTGGATGAACCAAATGGTTTACAAATTTCATCAGCATCTACCACACAGGTTTTAACCTTGTGTGACTTTAAAAACTCAATCATCTTTGTGCCGTCATAACCGGTATCATTTAAAGATTCGGTAATTGGTTTTACTGGATGAGAGTTTACAATCACACTTCCACCAATTTTCAGAAAGTGTAAGTTGCGTACAGCTTCAGCAGGCTCAAAGGCTAAGATTAAGTCAGCCTTACCATCAGGAATTAATGGTGAGAATGCCTTATCACCGATTCTGACATGACTGGTAACTGAACCACCACGCTGTGCCATACCAATAGTTTCAGCTGAATGAACGATATTACCTTCTCTCATAGCAGCTGAGGCTGTAAGTTTTGAGGCTAGAACTGTACCTTGTCCACCTACGCCACATATAAGAATGTCTTTATTCATGTTCTACCTTCTTATCTGTTTTCTCAGCTGTTTTTACTTCACATGTGCATTCATCACCATTACTTGCAACAGCTTTATGAGGGCATACCTGAGAGCAGAGCGTGCATCCTGTGCACAGACTCTCATCAATGGTTACCTTACCGTTGTTAATGATGGTAGCAGGACACCCTAACTGCTTGATGCAGATCTTGCAGTCTTTGCACTTTTCAGTCACAGTGCACTTTTTAGTACTCTTTACGATAGAAATACATGGTGACTTAAAGATAATCGCTTTAACGCCTTTGATAGCGGCGCATTCTTTTACAGCTGCAACTGATTCTTTAAGATTTAAAGGATCAGTTTTAACTACCTTTTTAACGCCTATGCCTTTTAGTACAGCTTCAATATCAACTTTGTCCACAAAGTTGCCCATGAGGTTAAAGCCAGTACCTGGGTGAGGCTGATGACCTGTCATGGCAGTAGTAGAGTTATCCAGAATACAGATAATGATATTAGCTTCATTGTAGACGGCGTTGACTACACCTGTAAGACCTGAGGCAAAGAAGGTTGAATCACCGATAAAAGCAAATGAGGTAGCTTCTGGATCAACAAAGTTAAACCCCTGAGCCATAGTGACACCACCGCCCATACACAAGCAGGTGTCAACCATATCTAATGGTTTGGCATTACCTAAGGTATAACAGCCAATATCACCACAGAAGTAAGTCTTCTTTTTGCGCATTGCAACTTTTACAGCATAGAATGCTCCACGGTGTGGACAGCCTGCGCATAATACAGGAGGACGAACTGGCAGTTCAGGAGTCTGTGCAATAAACTTAATCTCTTTGGACTCAATGCCGTAGAACTTATCAAGAATTGAAGATACCTTGAGTACAGATAATTCACCTGAGTGAGGAACATCTCCTGTAAGTTTGCCTCTTACGTTGAGCTTTAAGTGATGACGACCTGCTACTCTTAACAGCTCTTCTTCAAGATAAGGGCTTAACTCTTCAAGACAAATAATTTCATCAAGATTAGATACTGCCTTTAGGATAAAGTCTTCAGGTAAAGGATAGGGGGTTGCAACCTGAATCAAGCATACATCATCATGCTCAATCTGGTATTCTTTAGCATAAGCATAGCTTACACCAGATGCTACGACAGCTTTCTTACAACCATCTTTTTTACCAGTTATGGTATTAAATCTGTAGGAGCTTAGATCTTTTCCATATTGAACATTACGTTCTTCAATTAACGCATGGTTTTTATTTGAGAGCTTTGGGAAAATCACCCATTTACTTGAGTCTTTTACAAAGCCTTCATATGGTTTGACCTTGTAGTTCTCATCAAACTCAATTGACGCATAACCGTGACATACACGAGTAGTAGGACGGAGAATTACAGGAGTATGGTATTTCTCTGACAACTCGAAGGCATCCTGAACCATGCAAAAGGCCTGCTCAGGAGATGCCGGATCAAGTACAGGAATTCTGCAAAATGAAGCAAAGCGTCTAGTATCCTGCTCTGTCTGAGAGGAGATAGGACCTGGATCGTCAGCAACAGCTATGACCATGCCTCCTTTTACGCCTACATAAGCTAAGCTCATTAGTGGATCAGAGGCTACATTAAGCCCCACCTGTTTCATGGTCACCATTGAGCGCGCACCAGAGTAAGCTGCACTTGTAGCAACTTCCATCGCAGCTTTTTCGTTTACAGACCATTCAAGGTGTACACCGTCATGTGGTGCATGAAAAATTGATTCTATGATCTCGGTTGAGGGAGTTCCAGGATAACCTGCAACTATTTTTACACCTGAGCACAAAGCTCCTGCAGCAATTGCGCTATTGCCCATTACATAATCTTTACGCATGTGTGATTCTTTATATTGTTATTCTTTATAGTATCGTATGTGCTTCTAGTAATGACATTAAATACTGTACTTGCTCATTACTTTATGCAGTAATAATAACCTTTTAAAGATAAAAAAACTAAGAACGTGACATCAAAGTGACAATGCTTGTTTTTAGTGCACTAAAGGCAAGTAATTTGATGGAGTTTAGGAAAATTGTCATAAATAAAAGCTCTACATGGTGTAGAGCTTGAAAAGCAACTTTTAATTTCTTTGAAAACTTTGTTAGTAGAGCCTATTTAAGATCTCATCATCAATCTTAAAGGTATGTTCAACTGCAGGAAAAGAAGAGTTTTTAACTTCTTTTGCATAGTTATCAAAAGCTTCTTTCATGGTTTTGCCAATCTCAGCAAAGTGCTTTACAAACTTAGGAGAGAAGTCCTGATACATACCTAACATATCCTGATATACAAGAATTTGTCCGTCACACTCTACACCTGCACCGATACCGATGGTTGGAATTGAGAGCTTTTCAGTTACGATAGAAGCTAACTTTGCAGGAACGCATTCAAGTACAATTGCAAAAGCACCAGCCTCTTGTAATGCCAAAGCATCCTCAATTAAGTCTTTGGCAGCTTTTTCAGTCTTGCCCTGAACCTTATGACCGCCAAAGGTATTTACTGACTGTGGAGTCATACCCAAATGACCGCAGACAGGAATACCAGAGGAAACAATTCTTTTTACAGTAGCAGCAACCGCTCTTCCTCCTTCAAGTTTCACAGCATTAGCTCTGCCTTCTTTTAAGAGACGGCCTGCGTTAATCAAAGCCTGTTCAGCATTTACCTGATAAGACATAAAAGGCATATCTGCGATGATAAGTTTGCTTTTACAACCACGAGCTACAGCACCTGTAAAAGTTATCATGTCATCGACAGTTACAGATAAAGTATCCTCATAACCTAAAATAACATTGCCAAGTGAGTCTCCTACTAAGATCGCATCTACATTTGATGCATCGATGATTTTGGCTGTTGAGGCATCATAACAGGTAAGACAGGCGATTTTTTGTTTTTCCTGTTTCATCTTGGCAAAGGTAGCAACTGTTACTTTCATTTATTTTTGTCCTCTGAGAAAAGTAAGTTTTTAATTTCGTTATAATCCTTTTGAGGATTTATATTTTTAGAAATCTCATAAAGCTTTTGACTGAGTAACCTGTACAGATCAATGTCATTATCATTAAGACAGTTCATATGCTTTTTTAATGTAATTGCATCATTTCTTAACACAGGTCCTGTAAGAGCATGAGTGACACCTTGTGCGATGATGTTATTAGCATTGTTAATAAAGAGGGGCGTGAGGGCTTTTAAAGCATCATCTTTTGAAAATCCACATTCGCACAATAAGTCCTGTCCCATGGAAAACAGACCTACCACACAGTTACTTACAAGCACAGATGCTAAATGATATTTTGCTTTTAAATCATCAGGGGAGGCATCAGAGCTTAATACTGTTTGTTGAATACCAGTTTCATTAAGAAGGAACTTTATTTTTTGAATACCAGTATTAGATCCTTCTAATGTAAAAAAAGCCTTTTGAATGGAATCTATTGAAGTCTCTTTTGAATTAAAAGCAAGCATTGGATGTAAAGACACTGTATCTGTAAGTTCTGAGCTCTTTTTAAATGCAGAGATTGCAGATAAAACACCTGAGCAATGGACTAATAACTTGTCTTTTAAAGCTTCTTTTCCTAATAGATACAATTCTTCATCCACAAAAGAAATGACTGAATCAGGCACAGTGACAAAAATGAAGTCTGAATTTTTGACAAGTTCAGCTATAGAGTTTGCGACTTTTGGTATGCAAGCTGTTGCTTGATTACAGGATATCTTTTTTAGTAAGGAAATAGTCTCGTTTGCAGAGGTTACATGCTTTGAGTAGATAGAGGAGAGAGCAAGTAAATTGATGCCTTTATGCACATAGTATTCATAAAAGAATCTTGAAAGAGAAGAGCCTACTTTTCCAGCACCAATAAAACCAATCATTAACTTATCCTTATATTTGATTTATAGCTATCGATGTAGGAGAAAGATGCTGCATGAAGCAGCATCTATTTTCAATTTAAGAGCTTAGAAATAAAGATTTAATTCAAAAGACTAGTTAGTCTCTTTGAAAGAATCATCTTCAATTCTAAATGAGGTGCTCTGCTCGACAGCACGCTTAATCTCAAGTCTCTGTCTGTCTAGTTCAAGCAGCTTTGATACCATCTTGTCAGCTTCCTCTCTAAGGTTCTTAGAGCTCTTATACATAGGAAGCTGTTTTAAGATCTTACTCTGTAGAACTTTAATCTTATCACCTGTAGTCTTCATCTTCAGATAGCGCTGCATGTCGTAAGATTTTAACTGGCAGAAAATTAAGCTTTGAGGATATCTTTCCTCATTTAAGGTTCTAATCACAGCAAAGCACTGACCTGCAATCACATCAGTTCTGTCATCGTTAAAGTAACCTACCTTTCCGATAGTACCTTTAATTGAGAGTACAATGTCACCTTTTTGCAGACGGCTGCGCTTTGCACGAGAATCATCTGAGCTTACTCTGATTTCTTTTTGTACATCAGACATCACACCTGTCTGCGGAACATCATTTAAATTTAGCTCATGAACAATTTCAGTGTTCTTTACTACATCAGGATCTGCTACTGAGCATACCTGAGCGCGATAAATCTGAGCGATGTTCTCAAGCTTTAACTCACCCTTTTCAATGTAGCCTACACTCTCTTCATGCTCAGGACCTGCAACATAGCAGCTAGGATCAAATAAGCACTGATCATCATTTAATTTCATGGCGTCTAAGAAAACGCTATGACCGGTCTTTTCACCTGCTAAAACTTCTTTTAACTCTGTAGCAGCGTTCTCATTTAGAACATTATGCTGTCTGTCTGAGAGTACTGAATCAAGACAGTCTTTTCCTGATAAATCTAAGAAACTTACCTCGCCATATATAGATGTAGTATCAAATACCATTGCACACATAGGGAATGGTACCTGTCTTGTAAAAAACTTAGGCAGATTTACAACGGCCTTTAAGTGACCTTCGTTAATAATTCTCTTTCTAAAGGTAGTAGCCTCTGACTGGCTTAAATAGGTAACAGAATTGTGTACAAACATTACGAAGCGTCCTTTTACAGATTTGCTCAAAGCCTGGTAATGATTTACAGCACGATTGAACCACTCAGCAATACCCTGAGGATAGATGTTTAAGAAAGAGAATCCACCAGAAAAACTCTTATCCTCTAAAGCAGGGAAAGTAGTTGCAGTAATAGGATTAGTTAAATTGTAAACTAATGATCTGCATAGTTTTTCAGCATAAGAATCTAAGCTAAAGTGGAATCTTTTTTCTTTGTCTGCTACTTTGAAAACATCAACTTTGCAGTTGTTTTCAAACTGAAGAGCATATTCAGCATATGGGTTGTAGTTGTCTAAAACCATTACAGAGCGGCTCTTGGCATTGCTATCTTCTGTAATACCGCCTGCAACATATGAAGTAAAAACGCCAGTTAAGCGGGACTCGATAAAGAACTCAGCATGCTCTTTTAAAAGTTCAGCCTGTAATTCTGTAAAGAAATTAACTCTCTTTAAGTTGTCATTAAACATCTCAAAGCGCTGTGTATATAATTGGAAGAACTGGCTTTTGAGCAACTGATAGGTAGGCTCATCCATGTGGTTCTTATCAATATATTTAGTTATATAAGTTGTGGCATCTTTTAGTTCATCCGGTGAGTATTTATCGCCGTACTCTTTTTGAAGACAAAACAGCAAATCTTCCCTAATTGAACAGCTGTTTGCAAGTTTTGTAGAATCTGTTCTAGCTAAGTAGAAAAGGGTTGCAAGAGAAATTAGACAAGAGTTGTAATTATACCATTTCTCGCCTAAAGCACTTAAAGATTTAAACTTATCTGATTGTTCCATATTTAGATATATATGTTAGATGATAATAGCATTCACGAAGACAGAACAGTTGTGATAAACATTCTTCGCAAAATTAGTAAAACTGTTAGTAATTCTAACAGAATAATAGAGTATAAAGATATAAGTACTTAAAAAATTAAGTATTAACTATGTGTAATGATTTTACTTTTTTATGAATTTTAGTGTTTTAGCATTCCTATAACAGGCTTTTATGCAGATATTGTGCAAGACACAGCTGTCACTACTAGGTATTTAAATTCACTTTTATTGTGAGAATTACAATCTTTTTTACTCATTCTTTAAAATTGGTAAAATAGAGTCAGTTTTAATTAGAAGGTAAGAGAGTAAATGAGAGATCTGCTACAGTGCCGTGATGATATCGATAGAATCGATTCACAAATTTTAAAGTTATTACAAGAACGAATGGATGTTGCTACTGATATAGCCAGTTACAAGTTAGCTCATAATCAGAGCATTACTGACAGCGTTCGTGAGCATTCAAAGTTACAGACTTTAAGAAATAAGGCTAAAGAGTTAGGTCTACCCCCATCTTACATATCAGATGTCTATAAGCTTATCATTCGCCATACCTGTTCTGTTGAGCAAGAATATATCGTAGCTAAAGCAAACGAAAGTTCTATCGACAGAGATACATCGGTTGCTTTCTTGGGCACAAAAGGTAGCTACTCACATGTAGCAACCTGCAGATATTTTGAAGGTTTCAAAGGCAAGATTGATGCTCATGGTTGTGGTTCTTTTTCTGAGATTTCCGGTTTAGTAGAAACAGGTAAATGCGAGTTTGGTGTTCTTCCAATTGAGAATTCAAGCTCTGGCTCAATAAATGATGTTTTAGATGTAATGCAAACTACTAAAGCTTCAATTGTGGGTGAAATCTTTGTACCAATCGATCATGCTGTCTTAGGCGTTGAGAATATTGATTTAAGTAAGATCACAGATTTATATTCACATCCACAGCCTGTAACACAATGCTCTCACTGGATTAAAGATTTGTTGCCCAATGTAAATATTCACTACACCAAGGCTACCACAGAGGCTATGGAAATTGTCTCAAAATTAAAAGATCCAGCTCATGTAGCCATCGGCAGTCATATGGCAGCTTCTTTTTATAACTTAGTTCCAATTTTCGACAACATTGCCAATAATATTCATAACTTCACTCGTTTTATTGTGATTTCTATGACTCCTATTACAGTGCCACAGTCAATCAGCGCTAAGACCTCAATCTCATTTAGTGTTCAGAAGTATCAGCCTGGTTCTTTAATTTCAGTGCTCTCCGAGTTCTCAAAGAGAAACATTAACATGACTAAGTTAATTTCTCGCCCAAAGATTGAATCTTCTCGTGAAACTTGGGAAGAGATCTTCTTTACTGATTTAGAGGGCAATATTGATGCTCCTGTAATGCAGGATATCTTAGAAGAAATTAAGCCTTTTACTAATTCATTAAAGGTTTTAGGTTGCTATCCTAACAGTGAAGTAAAGTAAGACTTTACGGCAAGTTTATAATTGCCAAGTTAGTAAAAGTTAAGTTTGTAATAAAGTCAAAAGAAAACTCTCAGTGTGAAGCACATTCTGAGAGTTTTTTACTATGTTATTCATGAGGTTTTAGATTAGAGAGATTTATTTAGTTAATCTCTGTTTAAATAATCACTTGTTTAAACAAGCTCTTTTTTCCAAAGACCATGTAAGTTGCAGTAAGCATAAGCACATACTGCTTTGTCATCATCAGCTAGAGCAAAGACAGCCTCAGCAGCTTCATAGTCAGACTCAAGATATTTAATCTGTAAGCCTTGAACGGTCTCTAAGGCAATAAACTCGATATAGTGGTTTTCTACCATAGGATGTGGAACAGAGCCTACTTTTACCGTTACCTTATCGCCTTCTATGGTAACTGCAGGGACGTGCTTTTCTACAGCTGCATCAACTTCACCCGGAATTAACTCCTTCATGGGGTTGCCACAGCAGACTACATTAACAGAAGAGTCCTTTAGTTTGGTAATGATATTACCGCAGGTTTCGCATTTATAAAATTTAACTGTCATTTGCATGTGTCCTATATTTAGTGATTTATAAAAAACTTCAGCTTTTAATCAAGCTTTGTTAATACTTAATACAAAAATTTGTGTTCTAAAAATTAGATGTTCTAAAAAGGTAACCAGCTTTAAGTAAGCGTTTTTTTAGTTTAGTAATAGAACCTTTTATAACTTAAGTATAAAGGAAAATATTCAGAAAATACACTATTAGTAATAATTACTAATAAGAAAAATTTAAGATAATTTGACTAGATCACAGAAATTTAAGGCCTTTTTGAGCTTGTTGCTAATATATTTATCAACTGACCATTTTTAGCAGAAAATAGTGTGAACTGTAGCAAGATCGGAAAGAAGGTTTAGTCTAGACTATTGATATTAAAAAATCAGCCTTTAAGCTTTCGTTTACAGGCTGTTAACTTTGGTTAGTTCTGTTTTTAAATTTTATCTTTCAGTTCTGTTCCAAACACGGCATTTGCTGAACAGATCCATCTTCTCATCATAGAAAGAGGTGTTCACATCAAGAATACCTAACAGGCTGTGGAAGAAGTTGTCCTGAGAGAACCTCTGGCTCATTGCTTTATTGTTCAGGCAGTTTAAGTCCATATGATGATCTTCAACAAAAGAGTTTGCAAACCAGGTCATCATTGGAACTTCCTTCTGGTAATCAGGAGCAATTGCATATGGGGATCCGTGCAAGAACAGACCATTCTCACCTAAGGATTCACCATGGTCAGAAATGTAGAACATAGCTGTACCGAAGTCTTTTTCATATGGTTTTAACTCATCTACTACCTTACTTAAGATGTAGTCAGTGTAGTAAAGAGTATTGTCATATGAGTTTACAATCTGCTCTACTGAGCAGTTTTCAATATCACTTCTTTCGCAACTAGGCTTGAATACTTTCTTATCAGCAGGAAGTCTTTGGAAATAAGTAGGACCATGGCTTCCGATTAAGTGCAAGAAGATCACGGTGCTCTTTTTGTTTTTAGCTGCTTTTGCTACACGGGTATGCAGACGCTTTAAGAGAACCTCATCATAGCAAGAATCAGAGGAGCACAACCCTTTGAACTCAGGATCTGATGGTAATAGATCCTCATTAGGTATTCTGTCACAAACACCTTTACAACCGCCATCATTGTCGTACCATGCTACGTCATAGCCTGCGTATTTTACGACATCAACTAATGAACTTGAGTTCTTAGCCTTAGTTTCATCATAGTTAGTTCGCTTCATATTAGAGAACATGCAAGGCACAGAAACGGCTGTTGCGGTACCACAGCTTTGTACAGGTGAGAATTTAGTAAAGTTATCTAGATTCTCTGTAAATGGGGTGGTGTTTCTCTCATAACCGTTATGTTTGAAGTTTTGAGCGCGAGCAGTTTCACCTAAAACTACTACAAAGATCTCAGGTCTTTCCTCTGGATTATCGATAATTGAATCGCCAGCTAATTTCTTAAATTCAACCTTGGTTGGGAAATAGGTATCTTTTAGTGCTTTATAACCAAACCATACAAAGTTATAAGGAGAGATTTCCTTTCTTAAAATTGGATTGTTTCTGCCAATTGAGGCATAGTTCTGATAATAAGCACTACCAATGCCAACAATAGTTAAAAGCGCAACAGCAAAAATTAGAACTCTGCCTAAGAAGGCTCTTAAGATAGTCTTAGGCCATCTGATTTTTACAATCCATAAAATTAAGGCAGGGATCACGCCAAAGACAACTGCATTAAAAATTGACTCAAATGAAATGTATGATTTTGCTTCTCCTGTATGGGTTTGCAGAAGATTTATCATCATGTCATAGTCAAAAATGGTTCCATATCTGTAGGCAAAATGACCGGTGATAGCTCCGGCTATGATTAGAATACCTAATGCTACTTTAAAGACATATTTAAATAAGAAGCATAAAAAGATAATTGATAGTGCTGAAAACAACACTAAAGGCGGTGTGAGCGAAAATATAAATGAAACATTATCAGAGTCGTCTAAGATTCTGTAAAAGTGACTTAATATCTGTACATTTAATACAGTTGCATAATAGATAGTAACAGCATAGAAAACTACATACCAAGGCAAGGTAAGGTTACGTAGTTTTGTAAAAATTGCTTTTAAGTTGAAATTTGCAAGTGTTGGTATAAATTTTTTTATAGTATTCATTTTTATCAAATTTTGTTTAAAAAATTTCTTACTTTTAAGAAAACAATTGTTTGAAGTTAAAGAAATATGTAGTTTGAATAAGCTTTAAAACAGATCGAGTCCTTTGATTAAAATTCACAGAAATAAAAAAGAAAAGCGGTTTAAAGTCGCTTTTTATTCATAAACAACGCTTTTAGACAAGAGATTTATAAAAAGGTTTAATCTTTTGTGTTAAGTTTGTGTTAAGTCCACTAATTTGAGCCAATCTCAGCTAGGTTATCCGCTTAAAAGCTGTTTACTAACAGCAATTCTTTGCTTTTATTTACTGACACATCTTAATATCTCTTATAAAACTGCTCTATTTAGATGAAAATTCTCATGCAATTTTGTGCAACGAGTCTTAAATCCGAGCTTTTAAAAAGACCATTTTGCCAGCTTCTTTCTAATTCCTTGATTTTTAGTAATTTTAAACTTTAGGTAAAAGCACCATGTTTGAAATGTGAGGCTAAATCTTCATAAAATGAAAACAACATAGAACTAGGGAAAAAGGCGTGATGATGTACGTCATCACATAAATCATCTTACAGAGATAACAGATTAAAATTATAAGAATGAGTGCAACAAACATAATAAATGGAAAATTAAGACAAAGATGATACCTACGTATGTTTGACCTCTAGGAGGGCTTTATGAAAAAGTTATCTATACTGATATTTGCTCTATCAGAACTCTATCCTTGTGTGGTCTATGCTTTTCTAATGATGAAATAAGATCTATTGTAAAACCATGCATTGATAAGATTGTGTCCTCTGTAGAAGGTTCTGGTGACGGTTTTACAGACGATGATCTCATAAAGTGTGCCTCAGATCTTACACGTCAAAACAATAAAATCAGTATCTCAAAAGTTATCGCTATAGTAGGCTTTTATGCTGGTGAAGCCTATAAGCCACTTGATGATACTAGTATCAATAGTAAAGGAACATACTCAGGTAATAGTGAAACTCCTAGAACATAAGCTCCAACTCAAGTTGATGCGTCTGACGTCAACATGAGTGTAGCTCTTAACAGTAAGAGCACACCTGTAATGAGTGAAAAAGACGACAGTAAAGATGTTGTAGTAGGAAGTTCTCCTGTTACAGATACAGCTCCTGTAGCAAAGGCTGTAGTAGTTTCAGCAAACAGGATCATGACTGACTATGAGCTAAATGAAGAAAAAGCTGATGATGTCTATAAAGACAGACGTCTGTGCATTAAAGGAAAGATCGGTAAGATTTCTGTTTTAGGTGACGAACCTTTTGTTGAAATGTCAGCTGACAGTTATGGCTTACGCAATGTTAAATTTACACTTGATAAGGGCAGGGTTAATGTTTTAGATAGCTTGCAAGTAGGCGATATTAAGGTAATTGAAGGTACTGTTGTAGGCTATACACTCTTTAAGGTATCGGTAACCGATCCTGTGCTGATAACTTAATTGTATGACAAAGAAAAAAGAGAGCCTAAGGCTCTCTTTTTGTCGATTTGTATCTTAAAGGAGAAGATTAGTTATCTCTCTTTGATAATAACTTTAAGATCTCAACATATAACCAGCAAATGGTTACTAATAATGAGAAGGCATTGTAGTACTCAAAGTACTTTGGTAGACCTTCATCTACGCTTACCTGAATGTTCTCGAAGTCTAAAACTAAGCTGAATGCTGCAACGGTGCAAACTACTAATGAAACGATGATTGAGATTGGTCCTGTCTGAGGAATTAAGTGAGCGCCAAATAGTGAGAAAATCATGTTTGCAATGTAAAGAACGCAGATACCGCCAATAGCACCAGTGATGATTGAACGAAAACGCTGTGTTGGCACAATGATCTTAAACTTCCATAAAGCAAGCATAGTCATAACTACTACAAATGTTGACATCACAGCAGTTGAGACAATACCTGGGTACTGGATTTCAAAAATACCTGATAAAGAGCCTAAAGCACCACCTTCTAAAACAGCATAGATTGGAGCTGTGATAGGTGCGGCTGTTGGCTTGAAGATGGTTACTAAAGCTACAATAAAGCCTAGAATTACAGAACCTAACATTAAACCATTAGGTACCTGACCTGTGGTATAGACAGAGTTTATGGTGTAATTCATTGCAAAGTAGCCAATGATCAAGGTTAGTGCTACTAACACAATTGATTTGGTTGTAGTACCAGAAATGGTTGCACCAGCTTCAGTTCCACCGAAGTTGTATACACCTGCATTTTTTCTGATGACAGAGATGGCAGGATTTGATGATTGCATTTGAGTCTCCTTAAAAAAAGCATAATCTGCATAAATTTTGTTATTCTTACAGATCATAGACAGTAATGCATGAATTCTTGGCATTTATTTCACACATTCTAGATGTCATTATACAATACAACACTATTCTTATATGAAACTTAGTGATGATATATATTATTATCTGATACAAATAACTGTTTTGGAGCAGACATGGCTAATTGGAAAGATATCATTGGACCTTTAAAAAACACTGAAACCTTTAAACATGCTTATGCTTTTCAAAAGGCAAGAAGGGAGCAGGGAGTTACTGTATTTCCTCCTCAAAAGGATATCTTTAATGCTTTTGCCTATACTCCTTTTGATAAGTTAAAAGTAGTTATCTTAGGGCAGGATCCTTACCAGACTCCTGGTTTTGCCATGGGCCTGTCTTTTTCTGTAAATGTTGGTATTGAAATACCACGTTCCTTACAGAACATTTATAAAGAATTAAGTACTGACATTCCCGGCTTTCAAACTCCAGATCATGGCAATTTAATTCCATGGGCAAGACAGGGCGTGCTTTTATTAAACTCTGTGTTAACAGTTGATTGTGGAGAGTCTAATTCTCATCAGCATCAGGGATGGGAAGATTTTACTGATGGTGTCATCAGATCCATTAACGACAGATGTGAGAACATCGTCTTCATGTTGTGGGGAAAACCAGCTCAACAAAAAGGTGCGCAAATTGATCAATTTAAACATTGCGTATTGCGAGCAGCTCATCCAAGTCCTCTGTCTGCAAGTCGTGGTTTCTTTGGATGCCACCATTTTTCTGCAGCAAATAATTATCTAATAGCTCATCATAAAAAGCCTATTGACTGGCAACTACCTTTACATTTAGAAGGTACTGAAGAGCTTTAGTATCAGATTACTTTGGTTATTTTATTAATATAATTGCCTAATACATTAGATGTAATATATACAAAGTTATAGGTATTAGGGATAAAAGTAAAAAAATATGTAAGCGATTACAATAAGTTTAAATATTATTTTTAAAATGTGATTTAAGCTTAATTATGTACCGTAAACAGAAAATGTGATGTATATCTCATTTTGGATAGAGTGATTTTGCTATCATGACGTTGCTATGTAGTTTAGATGGTTTTCATTCCCCAAATGAACCATTAAGATGATAGCTTTCATAAAGGTGAATTGTCAGCTGTGTGCACTTTTTTTCGCACACAGCCTTATTCTCAAAAATTCCTGTCTAAAACTAATTCCTTGATATAATTGAATAATATAGTGAACGTTTTTGTGAATGCGACGTTTTGCTATCTTTATGTATTTGTTTAATACAATGTTAATAATTTTTTGATGTTGTTCACAACATTTAAAATGCCATTTTTTGAATAAAGCTTCTGACAGTTGTGTGTGTAAATTGATCTATTTGCGATTAAATTTTGTAATGTTGCGTTGACGATAACCGGATCTTTTAAGTCTTCAACATTTAGACATTCACCTAAGTTGTACTCTTTAATGAATGAGCAAACACCTTTTTGGTTGTCAGCTATCTCTACAACTATTGAGGGGATGCCTGCTACGTTACGCTCTGTGTTCATACCACCTGCAGCACCTATTGCAAGATCGATATTTGAAAAGAGGCCCGGCATATCAACGCAATGTCTTTGCACTGTGACGTTATCAAGTGTAGAGAGTAAGTCTTTAATTTTGTCATGATCTGGATTAGACATCCCTGAGAGAAAGGTAAATTCATAATTCTGATTTAAATTACCATTTTTAATACCTACTGCAGTATTGAGACAGGCATGGGCCGGATCTGAGCCCCCAAAGTTAACTAAAACTCTAGGTAGACCAGTTTTGGATACTGTGTGGGGGAGTTTTGAAAAAGCTTCTTTTACATAGTTGTAGTCATGACCTACGCAGAGAATACAATCGTTGTTAACTAATGACTGGTATTCTTTATCCTGTCTTAGTACCCAGGAATCAAAGAGCATATGACATTGATGTTTTCTGTTAACTAAATCGTCAATTACAACAACTTTTGTATAAGGGTAGAGTTGTTCTTCAAAGCTTGCATCTAAATAGTAATGATCAACGATGCAAAGTGCAGGATGAAGTGCTAATACAGATGATGCGAGTTTATCTTTAGAAGTTACGGTAATTTCAGAAAACTCTGTGCACAGAGGTAGCAAAGCTTCAGATAGGGAGTCACCTACAAGCGCAAGGTTATAATCTTTAAAGTAATTTAAGATTGTTTTTACTCTCATTAAGTGACCAGTACCGATGATTTCATCAGCTTTTAATACAGCCACGATGGTAGGTTTTTCATTAGTCATTTTTAATTAACTTAAAGACATAAGTTCAATCAAGCTTAAGTTCTTCTACAGCTTTTGCCATAGCACAGGCATAATCCCAATCCTCAGGAGTATCAATATCGATGACACGATGACGAGGCATTGCATAGCCAATAGACTGATAGTCTTTAGCATACTCAAAACAGGATTTGTCATAAAAATAGAATAAGCCACAGTCCTGATAACACTTTTTCAGATCCTGAGATCTCATAGGAGCAAATTTAGGCTCACGATATGACAAGTTACCATTGTCATCTTTGACAAAAGCTCTTTGAATAGGAAAAGGAAATTCACAGATACTGATAACAGATTTTGCATGAGCATTTTGCATGAAGTTGTAGGCTTCTTGTAAATGTTTTGCTTTTAAAAGAGGCGCTGTTGCATAAATACAGCAGACAGTATCTAAAGATGAAAAGGAGTCTTTTAGTTTTAGATAAGCATCTTTGACAACTGCAAAGGTACCTGTAAAGTCATCAGCCAGAGATTTATCTCTTAAAAAAGGAACCTCTGCTCCAAAAGATTTAGCAACTGAAGCTATTTTTTCATCATCGGTTGAAACTACGACTTTATCAAAAAGTTTACTTTCTAAGGCAGCCTTGATTGAATAACTGATGAGAGGTGCTCCATTGAACTCTTTAATGTTTTTTAAAGGAATTCTTTTAGAACCGCCACGAGCAGGAATAACTGCAATTTTACTCATAAAAACATACCTGTGAACTTACATACAAAGAGTTTACTCATTAAGTTTGTCTACAACGCTTTGAAGAGTGGCTGCTACCATCTGCATATCAAGTTTCTTTAAATTAGGATATAAAGGAATTGATAGAGTATGTTTAAAGAAATACTCAGCACCATCTAAGAGAGGGTAGTCTTTTAGTTTCTTGTAGTAAGGATGATCATAAATTGGTAAGTAATGGATTTGAACACCGATGCCACGTGATCTTAAAGTTTTATAGACAGTATCTCTAAAATCTCCTTTAATACCTACCTGATAGAGATGCCATGAACTTATTGATTCAGGAGTATCAGCTACAGGCAAGGTCAAATTCTCACTGTCACCTAAAAGCTCTTGATAGTCATGAGCAATTTCACGGCGTTTTCTTAAGAGTTCATCAACTTTAGCTAATTGTGAAATACCTAATGCTGCCTGCAAATCTGACAGACGGTAGTTAAAGCCCAAATCCTGCATTTCATAATAGTAAGCTGGCATATCTTTGTTCTCAAGAGCATCAAGATTATGCTCAATACCATGGGTTGAGAATTTGCGCATGAGCTTATACAAATTTTCATTATTGGTAAGGCACATTCCTCCTTCTGCTGTTGTAATGATTTTTACAGGATGGAAACTTAAGACAGTAATATCAGAGAACTTACAGGAGCCTATCATAGTGTCATGATAAATCGCACCAAAAGCATGAGCTGCGTCTTCGATTAGATAAAAGCCGTATTTAGCTTTTAGCTTAGCTATTCTTTCAAGATCAACAGCTCTACCTGAAAGGTGAACTGCAACCACAACCTTTGGTAATCTATGTTCTTTGTCAGCATCAATGAGCATCTGTTCTAAGCTATCAACATCAAGGTTACCTGTATATTTATCAACATCGATAAAGTCAACATCAGCTCCCTGATAACGGGCGCAGTTAGATGAGGCTACAAAGCTAATTGCACTTACAAAGACTCTGTCGCCTTTAGATACACCTAAAGCAATCATGGCAAGGTGCAAAGCTGAAGTACAAGAATTAACACCTACAGCAAAGTTGGCACCTGTATAGGTACAAACTTTGTCTTCAAATTCGGTGATTTTAGGACCGCAAGTGAGAAATGGAGAAGTAAGAACATCTCTTACAGCCTCCAGATCATCATATTCAATTGTCTGAGTGCTGTAAGGTATCATTTACTTTTCCTGTTTTTGTAAAAAGTCTCTAATTTCTTCTACATTTAAGAAGTTAGGATTATTTTTTGAATTGTACTCAAAGCCAAGTTCTACAGGCTTTCCCTGTTCACCTAGCATGGTAGTTTTATAGCAATCAGATGATCTGCTATTAAATGTAATTGAAGGACGAATGATAAAGAAGTCGTTAAACTCAATTACATGCATTGAATCATCTTTAGGACACATAAGTTCATGGATCTTTTCGCCTGGACGGATGCCTACTTCTTTTTGTGGAAGATTAGGAGCGATAGCTGTAGCTAAATCTACAATATTAATTGAAGGGATCTTAGGTACAAAGATTTCACCACCGTGCATTCTTACTAAGGTCTTTAATACGAAGTTAACCCCCTGCTCTAATGAGATCCAGAAGCGTGTCATTTTCATATCAGTGATAGGTATGAACTCTGCTTTTTCAGCAAGTAGTTTCTTAAAGAAAGGTACTACAGAGCCACGAGATCCTGAAACATTACCGTAACGAACCACAGCAAATCTGGTTCTACCTGAACCTACTAAGTTATTTGCAGCTGTAAATAATTTATCAGAGCAAAGCTTGGTTGCTCCATAAAGGTTGATTGGATTAGCAGCTTTATCTGTTGAAAGAGCAACTACTTTTTCAATGTCATTAGCCATAGCAGCTTCAATAACATTTTCAGCACCGTTGATATTGGTCTTAATACATTCCATTGGATTGTATTCGGCAGCTGGTACCTGTTTGATGGCTGCTGCGTGAACCACAATGTCCACTCCTTTCATTGCAAGATTTAATCTTGTCAGATCACGAACATCACCGATGAAATAGCGCATCTTGCTGGAATATTTAGCAAGTCTTTGTTGCATTTCATACTGTTTTAATTCGTCTCTAGAATAGACAATAACCTTTTTTACAGGGTACTCATCTAAGACAGTTTTGATGAATTTGTTACCAAAAGAGCCAGTACCACCAGTAACTAGAATTGTTTTATCTTTTAATAATTCTGAAATTGACTGCTTAATATCCATGACCAATCCTTAGTTTGAGGCTACGATGCCATATTTTTTCATTTTTTCAACTAAAGTTGTGCGACGTAAGCCTAATATTTCAGAAGCTTTTGCAACAACACCGTTACTTTGTCCTAAAGCCTGCTTAATCATATTGATTTCAATGTTTGAAACCATATCCTTGAGGTTGATGCCATCAGGAGACAGTGTCGGCATAAAGGCCTGAGCCATATCGTTCTCACCTTCGATGACAGGAAGAGGCGGAAGATCAATAGGCTTGCTGTCGGCTTCCTCAACATCAAAATCCTCTTGAACCTCGTCACCTGGCAGAGGAACGGAGAAACTGTCAAGAAGTGCCATACGCTCGGCGTAGGGATCGTCTTCGAGCTTGCCTCCTCTGTAGGATACAGGCAGATCATCAACATCCACAATTTCGTTTGGATGTAAGATTAGTAATCTTTCAACTAAGTTAGATAACTCTCTAACATTGCCAGGCCATGGGCAAGACATAAGCTGTAACATAGCTCTTTGAGTAAATCTGATTGAGGCCTTTTGCTCCTTGCCGTGACGGTTTACAAGCTCCTGAACTAACAGGGGAATATCGTCAGTTCTGTCACGCAGTGGAGGTGTATCAATTGGGAAGACATTAAGTCTGTAGTAAAGATCCTGTCTGAAGGTCTTTTCAGCGACCATCTTTTCTAGATTCTGATGGGTTGCAGCAATTACTCTTACATCAGCTTTAATTGGTTTGTTTGAACCTACTCTTTCAAATTGTCTTTCTTGAAGTACACGCAGTAACTTTACCTGCATCTGTAAAGGCATATCACCGATTTCATCTAGGAAGATGGTACCGCCTTCAGCTAATTCAAAACGACCTTCATGAGCACTGATGGCACCAGTAAATGCACCTTTTTCATGACCGAATAATTCTGACTCTAGTAATTCACCTGGGATAGCACCGCAGTTTACGGGAACGAAAGCTTTATTTTTACGGTTAGATAACTCATGAATTGCACGAGCTACCACCTCTTTACCAGTACCTGACTCACCTAAGATAAGTACTGAGGCATCAGTAGATGCTACCTGCTCAATTAAGCGACGAACATTTGTAATTGCTTTGCCTTGACCCACTAACATCTTGATGAGGGCTGCAGCACCGTCACCTGATTTTCTGGAATATCTGCGCATGGTCCTGAAGGACTGGCAGTAGTGAAGCAGAGAGATGATCTCATCATAGTTTGGATCATTGCTTATGGTTCCCATAAGGTTTGCGCATGAGCTCAAATCCTCACTGCACTTTGAGGAGCATAAAAGAAAGGCTGTATCCTTATGTTCCTTTAACAGCTTTCTGCAGTCTAGAGAGTCGACGTCCCCGAGTACGCAGTAGTCAACATTTGCATCCTCAGCCTCAAAGTATGACAGGCAGTCGGCAGCATCGCCACTCTGACAGACCAAACCTAAAAATGAGAATATGGTTTCGAGCGACTGGCGCTTCTGGCTGTCTTTTTCGAGGATCAGGAGGTTTCCAGAAAATTTCATAATTACACCGAATGAAACATCTTATTTATACAAAAGCAGTTTTCCATGCTCTTATAGTGATACTGATTTTTATTATTAAATATAATTACTGATATCATACTACATACAGAGGATGTCGACAAAATTTTGACAATATTTAGTTTTATTTTGGGGATCATTGAAATATATTTGTGATCCATATTGTGATTTTATTTATACATCCACAAAAAAAAGCATATATTTCGGACTGTTGCATAATTGCGGATAATTTATTTTACATAAATTTTCAGACTGAATCAGTTTATTTCACCGTCAAAAAATTGAAAAAACACCTCCTTGACTTCACAAAAAGTTCACTCCTCCCTATCAGCTTTTATTTTGACAAATCATCAGGTAAACGCTGTGTCAGAATGGTATTTATGATTGAATACTGCCCGTTTTGAATGTCTTTTTACCGCCTGTTACTATTAATTTTTACAAAATAATAGGATTGTGTTAAAAAATAAGTGGGATACTGAAAGAAAAAGATTTTTATAATACTAAAATGCTAAATGCTGACAGTAAATAATATGTACTGATACTTACTGAAGTATCAGTGCATATATTCGTTTAATGTCCAGAATAATGTTACAAAATTTTTATCTCTTTTAAGTATGTGTATGCTGAGTACACATCTGGAGGCCTGACATAAAATGGCAAAACTCAAAAATCTGATAGCATCATCTCTTATCCTTTTATCCTCTGTATCCTTCGCTGCAGAACAGAACCTTGAATATCTTCCAACTGCTGCGCAGTGGGCAGAGCATACATCAGTTCTTGCAAAATACTGGATGCATCCTGATGCACAGGGTGTGCCTCTTGGTAATTTCCCTACCTGGAGATGTGATGACGGTACTTTGCGCAATCAGAAAAGCTGCAAAGGGGAAGGCAGTTTAGGAAACATGCTGGAGCTTTCAGGTATTGATTTTGTGAGAATGCAGGCCAGACAGACCTTTGCCTACGGTGTTCTCTTCAACCTTACAGGTGACGAACAGGCTTTAAAACTGCACAAAGCCGGTGTGGATTTTCTTCTCAAGAATGCACGTGATCCTGAAGGCGGATTCTACTCTCTCATGAAACAAGGCAAGCCTTTAACTGCTGATGACCATGCTCTTCCTGTAAAGAGACTTCAGAGAACCTCTCAGGATCTGAGCTATGCACTCGTGGGTCTTGCCATGAACGCCTATCTTACCCATGATCCTGAGGTGATTAAGGTTATCATGGATTCAGAAAAGTATATTTATGACACCTATTTTGATGAAAAGGCAGATCTTATGAGATGGTGTCTTGAGGATTCAAAATCAGACAAAACCACTCAGAAGGAGCTTGTGGCTCTTTTAGATCAGATAAATGCCTATATGGTTCTGACATTAAGACTGATCCCTCAGGATGATAAAAAGGCCTTTGTAGCTGATCTTGATAAAACCGTTGACAGCATCAACAACCATTTCTACAACAAAGACAGAAACCGCTTCTTCGGCTGTATTGACAACAAGTCATGCTTTGATCTCAAAAAGGGACGCCATCTTGACAACGGTCACACCGTCAAGGCTTTCTGGATGGAATACCTTGTAGCCTGCATGACCGGTAATGAAAAGCTTAAAGAGTTTGCAAAACACGGTATGCTCACAACCTTACAGAGTGCCCAAACAGATGAACACACAAACTGGTATGGCGATCTTCTAAAGAAGGATGCCTCCTGGTGGGAGTATGCTGAACTTGATCAGTCAGCTCTTACACTTGCTCTTACAGGTGACTATGAGCTGCAAGATACTCTAAGACCATGGGTGAATGATTATGTTGACAGACAGTACGGTGAGTTAAATCACTTCGGTCTAAAAACCTTCTTCTGGAGAAACGGTTTCCATTCAACCGAGCATGCTCTTATCGGTACAATTCTGTCCAACGCCATCAGAGCAAATGCCTGCTCTGATGACAAATGCCGCGCTGAAAACAGGGTAAAGCTCTACTTTGCTCCTGTAAACAGTGATGATACCATCTTTACTCCATACCTTTATTCAGGAAAGATTGTTTCTGTAAAGGACAGGGAGAACGTAAAGGAAGTTACCTTTGAGAATATTGATCTTCCAGTAAAGGCATACTGAGTTATCGGCTAAATTTTTCTAAGGTAGCAACATTGAACGGCAGCCAGTAAGGCTGCCGCTTTTAGTTTCAGGGGGAGGTGCTTTTACCCTGAATAACACAAAAGAGAGTTTTTAATGAGGTTTAGAAAACTTTTTTTGTGACTGTTTTTGAGAACATAGTGTGTGCTGGAATATTTGGGCATAAAGGATAGACTCTGCGCTAGAGAAAACTGACTGAAAAATAAGGTTCTGCCTGATGACGGAGAGAATGTGTATGGCTGTCAGCCTTAAAGCAGTTTGTGCAGAAAAGTCAAAGTAACTGATTTTCTCTGGTGCCGTTAGTGTGTCGGGCTAATTTACAACCACATAATTTAAATGCAACCTGGCCTCATCTAGAAGTTTCTGGGCTTTGGTAATATCATTTATCGAGATCTTCTCAGAAAAATATCCGCCTATGCTTATACTGAGCTTTACAGCAGGATGCTGAGGAATAACCGTTCTCTGTATTTCAGATCTGATTTCCTCAAGTTTTCCTTTTAATACAGGATGTTTCATGCCGTAGAAGAATATCAGGAACTTCTCGCCTTCAAGATAAATAACCGAATCGGTTTTTCTGACACATTTCTGTATGGTGATTCCAAGTGTCTTTAATGCAGCCTCTGTAACCATAGGTCCATAGGTTTCCCTGATCTGCCTGTACAGATCTAGATCAATTCTGGCAATGGCTGTGGCTTTCTGCAGGGCCTGTTTCTGATCGTCATAATAGCGGCGGTTGTAACAGGTTGTCAGCGGATCTCGGTAGTTTTCGTCACTGTACTCGTTGAACAGTCTGATAAAATCATTCTTTCCAAAATCCTTGAACAGAGAATCGTTATTGATCATGGAAACTGATTCAAGAACATACTCCCTGCTTTCAATAAGAATGTATTTTGCGGTTACAAAAAAGATATTCTGTTTTAAAAACTCAAACTTGTTGATTTGAGTCTTTCCTTTCAGGGCCCGCATGGTGATGCTGTCGGGGTTGCTCGCGTCCTCGCCTGCAGATACGGTTTTGAGTTCACCGTTCTCTGCTGTTATGTACTTTTTTCCGGCAGCAACATCAAGAAGGCTCACATAGGTGAACATTCTTGACAACTGCTTTAAAAAGGGGATGATTTCGTCTCTTTTAAAAGAAATGTTCTCTGACATATAAATCTGATTTTGCTGACTGTAAATTATTATTTTGCTTAAACGTCATGTGCTTTAATCTGCAGAAAACGCTTTTATACAGGTGGTAATGGAAGAACCTGCTACAGATAAAGCAGTAAAAGCATATCTTAAGTTTGAAAAAAGGAATTTTATAGAGATCACATCCTCACGTAAAACTGCCTTAAGATTATATTTTTTGCAGAACTGTCTCTTATAGTGAAAAGATGAACTGATTCTGAATATTAAAATGCGCCGCTGTTAAATTTTACTTTTGCCAGTGTGATGAGTGAAACTGTTGATAAAGGTAGTTTCCAAAGGTTAACCACTGCAGATTAGTTCCTGAAAGTAGACATCATCTTATTAGGCTGATACGAGAAATATAAACTCCGGTCATTTTATTGATTATTACCTGTAAGTTCAATGATAAATGTGCCTGTTTGAGATGTGTTACTGAATTTCTGCAGTCAGATTTTTTTAAGATGCATGGAAATTCAGCACTGTCAGTACACACATCCTGCTAATGATAATCTTCAGATGGCACACTAATTGCTTTACTGTATCTGTAACAGTAATACAGTCAATAAACTGATAATTGAACCGGGTGTGTTATGAGTGATGATTTAATGATTTCCACAGACAAAGGTCCTGACATGGGACTTGTCAGCGATCACCGTAACTTAAGAAAGTTAAGAGAGCTCGGTCAGGGCGACAAAAAGTCTCAGGCTCTGGCTTTAAAGGCTGCAGCAGAACAGTTCCAGTCAATTTTAAATCAGTACTGGGTTGATGCCATGCGTCAGTCAAACGACACCATCAATCCTGATTCACCTCTGCATTCAAAATATTCAGGTTTCTTTGAGGATATGTTAGCTCAGCAGAACGTGTCCACCATGACCTCAAAAGAGGGTATGAACAAAAACTCTATTACTTATTTGTTGACAAAACAGTTTGCCAAATCCTTAGGCGATGAGGGTAAGGAACTCATGAAAGAGCTTGATAAGATGTCAGTCTCCGGCAATCAGCAGGGCTCTTACATTAAAGGCTCTAACATCAGTGCCAGTCAGTTCATTGACAGCCACATCGATGCAAAGGGTAGTATTACCTCATTGCGTAAGATGTATGAAGGCTTGCCTGATCCTAATACTATGTCAAGCTTTGAATCACAAGAAGAGTTCGTCGAAAAGATGATGCCTTATGCTCTAAAGGCTGTCGAAGGCTTAGGCTTTAATCCATTAGTACTGGTAGCTCAGGCAGCTCTTGAGACTGGATGGGGACAACATGTCTCTGCCGGTAACAACTATTACGGTATTAAAGCTAATTCATCCTGGACAGGTGAAAGCGAGAAACTTGCATCTCCTGAATTTGAAAACGGTAAGTTTGTAAGTGAGGTCAGCTCATTTAGAAAATATTCTGACGTTTTAGACAGTATGAAGGATTATTTAAAGTTCATCAAAGAGAATCCAAGATACGAAAAAGCAGTCGGCAAAAGTTACTCTCCTGATGAGTATTTTGAGGAAATTCAAAGAGCTGGATACGCTACCGATCCCAACTATGCAGACAAACTTAAAAAAATTTCACGCAAAATTGCATTTATGGCATACAAATAGCATATGGATATATTGAAGAGGAAAAAAGGCAATTAGTTGCCAATTACTTGGCAGTGCCATAAAGGGGTCATAAAATGTCAGTCGATTTAATCCTAACTGGTAAATATGGTGTTTTAAACAGTCAGAAGTTGCTTAATGCTACTTCTAACAACATCAATAATGTAAACACCGACGGTTACGTTCGTAAAGAAACTCAGACATACACTTCATGTGTAGACTGGGGCGTAGGCGCAACCTATACCAGACGTGTTTATGACCAGTATGTACAGCGTCAGATGTTCACTGATACTGGTACCAAAGCTTACTATTCTGCTTATAAAGAAGGTATGGATACAGCAGATAAGGTTCTGTCTGATTCAACCATGTCTATTGCTAATGCAGCAACATCTGTATTTGATGAATTATCAACAGCAGTTAATAACCCTACCTCTTCTGCTAACAGATCAGCTGCTAAAGCTCAATTAGAGAATTTAGTTGAAAGAGCAAATTCAGCTAACAACTCTATGCTTGAGTCTTTAAATACAGTTAATAACCAGATTTCAGACAACGTAAATGACATCAATTCTTTGACAGAGTCAATCTGCAAGATTAACGATCAGATCAGAACTTTAAGTATTTCTGATAATGCAACTAACAATGAAATCTATATGCAGATGTTAGATGAACGCGATCGTCTCATCAACAATCTTTCAAGTTATGTCGGACTTAACGTTAAAGTTCAGCAGGACGGCACCTATGAGGTCTACATGGACTCAGGCATGCTGCTTGCCAACGGTGATGTCTATGCAAAACTTACCCAGGAGCAGAACAAGTTTGATGTAACAAAAAGCGATATCTATCTTACCTATGACAGCATTTATGACTCAGGTAAAGATAAGAGTCATGTAAAGTTATCAAGTGATAACATCGGCGGTTCTTTAGGTGGTTATTTAAATTCTACCAAAGAAATCCGTGCCACCATGCGTGAGCTTGGTAAGGCTATGGTTTCTTTAGCTGATGCTTTAAATGTTCAGAACAAAGCAGGTTTCACTCTAGAAGATATCGCAGGTGGCGATCTTTTGACAATTCCTGGCGGTTTTGGCAGATCAGATAATCCAGATAACAGCATCGCTTTCTCATTCAATGAGAACCAGGGCTCAAATGTGCAGAGCTACTCTTTCCAGGTATCTTTCAATGGCGGAGAAATGCACATTTACAAGGTCGATGCAGATGACAGGAGAGTTGATATCACCAATGAGATTGGTAATATCCCTGATAATGCTACCTCTGTAAGTTTAGATGATTATGGTATCACTTTATCATTTAATAAAGACTTCGGTACTTTAAAAGGTGAAGGTACAACTTTCTACGTACAGCCTACTTTAATGGTTGGTACTGATATTAAGTCAAATGTATCAAAACCAGAGGATTTTGCCTTTGCTTCAGCTGTAAGAACACGTACAGCTTCAAACAATTACGGTAATGCAACTGCATCCCTTTCAAGATGTTCAAATACTGGCGCAGACTATGGTGTATCAGTAGGAGCTGATGGTAAGCCTGTATTTAATGCAGGTGCGCCAACTAACATCGTTATTGATGCTGACGGCAACTATGTAGTTAAAGATTCAAATGGCGCAATCTTAGGTAGAGCTCCAGCTTCTTGTAACGGTACTAATGTATTAGCTAATGCAGTGACTTATGACAATGCAACAGGTACCTATACCAATACTCCTTTAAAGGATTATGGTTATGACATCACCATTAGCGGTACTGTAAAAGAAGAGGATAAGTTCTCAATTGAAATAAATGAAGGTGGTCAGGCTGATAACTCCAATGGTACTGCTCTAATCCAGATTAGAAGCAAGAACATTACCAGAACTACAGGTTCATCAAAGACTACTACCTTTAATGACGGTTACGCAAACCTATTAGCAGAATTAGGTGCATCAATTACTACCGCTAGTGCTAATGAAGAAGCTGCTACTGCCAAGCTTGAGCAAACCACCAAGCTTTATCAGTCAGATGCAGGCGTAAACCTTGATGAAGAAGCTACAAACTTACTGATGTATCAACAGACCTATCAGGCATGTGCAAAGATCATCGAAGCTTCTCAAACTATTTTTAACTCTCTAATCAGTTCATTCTAAAGGAGGCTGCTAAATGAGAATTTCAACAACCATGCAGTTTACCAGTAGCCTCACCTACATTCAGAAGGCTAACTCAACTGTAGATGAATCAGCTAAACGCTATAACACAGGCTTAAAGTTCAGCACTGCTGGTGAAAATCCATCAGGTATGGCATCAAAAGTAAAATACGAAGGTGCTATTGCAGCTTATGATCAGTACTCTAAAGACGGTGGTTTAGCTGCTAATACTCTATCTGAAGAGGAAACCTCTCTGCAGTCAATGTGGTCAGCACTGTCAAGCATCAACACCCGTTTAATTCAGTGTGTTGACAGCTCAAATGATGATAGTAGCTTAAAGGCTCTAGCAGCTGAAATTGCTCAGACTCGTGATCACTTATATGACTTAATGAATACTCAGAATACTGAAGGTGAGTACATTTTCTCTGGTGCTAAATCAGATGTACCAACCTACACTTTAACCTCTGATGGTCATTATAAGTGTCAGGCTGATGGTTCAACCAGAAGTGTTTTAGTATCACCAAGTGTTACTGTTCAGGTATCAGATTCAGGTTTGGATATTTTTGAAAACTGCCGTACGGCAGATTCCATGACTGTTACCGGAAATCCAAAGATTGACAGTGCCGTGATAAGTTCCTACGGTGACTTTGGCGATTTGTACGAGCAGTACTACTCAAGTGCACAGGGTGCCAACAATACATTAAATATTAATGTAACTCCAGATGGTGCGTTCTCTCTATTAGATCAGAACGGTCAGGTGATAGAGCAGGGTGAGGTTGATAAGTCTAACGGTACTATCAATGTAAAAGGAATGGAGTTTACTTTAGGTGACTCAAATTATGTTGGAACCATAAGTGTTGAGCTTGATCCACCTAATACTGACAATATGCTGAATGTACTAACAGACATTGTTAATAAGATTAACGATCCAACCTTGAGCAATACTGAAAAAACAGCAGCTATTGCTAAAGTTCAAAAGTCAGTTGGTATTGCTATGACTCAGTACGACTCATATCGTGGTCAGATTGGTGCTAGACAGAATACTATTACTACAGTTTTAGATTCAAATGAGTCATTATCAGACATCAAGACTGAGTCAAAAGCAAAAGTATCCGAGGTTGATGCCTTTGAAGCAGCATCTGATTTAGTGCAATCACAAAATCAGCTAGCTGTTTCACGTCAAATTTACAGCATGTTATCTAAACAGTCTCTGTTTGATTACATATAATAATATCAGTGAGAGGAAGAGAATATGATTAACTTAAATACAAATGTTGCAAATGCAAACACAGTTGTTTCTACTAACAACACCAATAACACTGTAGCTAACACTACTGTTAAGGGTAATGCACAGGTTAATACTGGAGCTTCATCAGTTGTAAATTTACAGACTGGAGCTCACATTGGAGATTCAGTAAGCTCTGTTAAAGTTGATGCATCTAATGCAAAGAACATGGTAGCTGATATCACAGCAATGTTTGCCAAAAGTGGCAATGCTGTTCAGGCTAACTTAAACGGTTTTGATGCAGCACGTCTTTTAGCCTAATTTAAACCTCTTGGGTAGATGTTCCTGTCCCATATAGATCAGGTCATCTGTCAGAACGATATATAGAAAATGCGCTATCACCTTATAAGGTCGATGGCGCATTTTGCTTAAAAACTCATAAGATAACTTCCCAAAAATTTTTTTAAATTTACTTAAAGTTTTAAAAAAAGTGTCCGTTATAGAGTACAGATAGAAGAGTAACATTACTTTTCTTAGGAGAGAAAAATTTTTACCTCTCGATAAGAGGGGAGGCTAGCTATGAGCGATATTACTATTACTAGTTCTAATTCAATGTCATCAGTAGCTAATCAGGCCTATGTTGCCAATACTCAGACAACCAAGGCTGACAATACTGTTGCGGATGATGTAAAAAAACAAAATACTCAAGCAGTAAAAGATAATACTAATTCAGTTAAAGATCCTGAAACAAAGAGTACTAGTGCTTCAGATCTTGATGAAGTAGTAAAAGAGACTGCTAAAAAAATCAATGAAGAGAAAAAGCTCTCTAAATATATGCAGGAGCATAATGAGAAGGTAATTCAAGAGCGTAAAAACGATCTGAACCGCCAGAATATTGGTCTTGCATTCAGTATCGATAAAGATACTGAGAATACTGTAGTTAAGGTTACTGATCTTAATACAGAAAAGCTGGTTCGTCAGATCCCATCTGAGGACTTCTTAAAGCTTGCTGAGCGCTTAAAGGATATGAGAGACAATACCTCTGTTTCTAAAAAAGATACTGAAACTAAAGGTATACTTTTTGACGAAAAAGCATAGTCTTGCCTCATACCGCTTCAAAAAAAAGACCTGAAAGTTACAACTTTCAGGTCAAATTTTAGAGACTTTTCAGTCTTTCTCTGTCATTAGTTAATCCTTTTAGGATCTTGCTTTCTATTTTGCAAGCAAAGCTTCAATGTCGGCATCTGATGAACCTAACTTAATTCTCTGTGCTTTTACAAAGTTTAACTTTGGATAAAGAGTTTTCATATCTGATAATGACTTATCGATTGAACTTCCTCCTGAGGTGCAGAACAGGTAAATGTTCTTGCCCTCAAGGTTATAGCTTTCAATAAAGGTTTGTATGATTCTAGGGGCAGTACCCCACCAAATAGGGAAGCCTAAATATACGTTTTCTTTGTCATTAACGGCAGACAAGTCATTTGCAATCTCTGGTCTTACATCAGGAGTCTTCATCTCAACATTAGCTCTGCAATTATCCTGTCTGTAATTTAAATCGTCGTCGGTATATACCTGTTTAGCTTCAATAGCTAAAGCCTGTGCATCTAACTTTTTAGCTAACGCCTGTGCCACAATTTTTGTGTTACCTGATGCTGAGAAATAAACAACAATATCGTTTGCAGTGGCAAATGAATTTACTGAAAAACTCATAATAGCTCCTAGTGATAGACACTTAATCAGCTTTGAAAACTTCATAACAACTCCTTGTGAATAGGGCAAACATCAATGTAGATTATGGTAACTTTGCATAGTCGTCATCTGAGACGGCTTCAAGCCATTCGTTTGAAGTGTTTTCTCCTGGAACTTCTACAGCAACATGAGAGAAGTAACTGTCCTTTTTAGCGCCGTGCCAGTGCTTAACCTCTGGTTTAATGAAGATAACGGAACCTTCACGTAAACTTACAGGTTCTTTGCCTTCTTCTACATACCAGCCTTCACCACAGGTGCAGATTAAGATCTGGCCACCACCATTTGTAGCATGATGAACGTGCCAGTTGTTTCTGCAACTAGGTTCAAAAGTAACGTTTGCGACAACAAAAGGATCACCTGGTTTTAATAACAGGTTTAAAAATGAATTACCTTTAAAATACTGAGCATATGCTGTGTTTGGATTGCCTTTACCAAATACATTTGCTTTTTCAAATTGTGCCTTATCTGGGTATTTCATAAAATCCTCTTAATCTTTATAAATGTCTTTAATTATATTAAATGCTGCCCATGCCTTAGGCCATCCTGCGTAGAAAGCTACATTAGTAATCATGGCTGCCATTTCCTTTTTTGATACGCCATTCTTTTTTGCATTCTGTAAATGGAACTTTAAAGAACTGTCAGTAATGCCACTTGCAACTAAGGTAGAAACAGTGATCATGCTGCGTGTCTTTAAATTTAAAGTGCTGTCAGACCAAACTTCACCAAAGAGAATGTCATCGTTGTATTTTGCAAACTCTGGTGCTAACTTGCCTAAAATGTCACGACCTGCGGTTACAACAAATTTCTGCTCTTCACTCATATAAGCCTCTTCTTCGTATAGTATTTTGACCATAAATCGATGGTTCTCTTTATCTATGTCTTAATTTTAAAAATCTTGAGAGTATGAAATTTGCACAATCTTTTCAATATATTGTCAATTCTTCTAAAAATGCTTATTTTCTTGTCAAATTGTGCAAAGTGTCTTAAATGAAAATATGTCTTTTTCTGTTAGAATAGCCTTCAAAATCGTGATTTTTAACTTAGATCATTACCTGATAAGTATTACAGGACACAAGTTTTGTAAATTGGAGCTAAACATTTTTTCAATTTGCACGATAATATAATTAAGTAAATGAGTATTTTTGATTGCAGGAGATCAAATGTACGGACGTAATTTAAAAGCTTATAAGCGCACAAACCTTGAGGCTGAGCTCTCTGTAGCAGATCCTCACAGAATCATACAGATGATGTATGATGGTTTGATTGAACGCCTGTCTCAGGCTAAAGGCGCTATTTTGCGCAATGACTTTGAGTACAAGGCAAACAGACTCGATAAAGCCATTGGTATTATCAATGGTCTGCAGACCGCTCTGGACAAGAGAGGAAATCCGGAGCTTTTTGACAGAATGTACGCTCTTTATGACTATATGAAAGAGTTGCTTGCAAAAGCTTCAGTATCTTTGGATGTGTCTCAGATTGATGAAGTAATTAATCTTATCCTGCCTATAAAACAGGCCTGGGATCAGATTCCTCAGGATATTAAGGATAAGACTAATCAGGAAATTCTAAATTCACCTGATTATTAGTTTTATTTCTGAATATACAATTTTTAGCGATATCCCTGTATTTAAGACTGATTAGATACAGGGATTTTTTATCAGTTAAACGGTCAGGATAACTTTATGGATAACAGATTATTTCTAACTTGGACAAAAGATCTTCAAAGTATAGCTCAGGCAGGTCTTTATTACGGTAAGGACGTTTTTGACAGAGAACGATATGAAAAAATTAGAGAAATTTCAGCTCAGATGATGTCAGAGATATCCGATCTTGACGTAGGTAAGGTTAAAGATCTCTTCTGCAATGAGATAGGCTATCAGACTCCTAAAATTGATACGAGATCTGCTATTTTCAAAAATGACAGGATCCTTCTGGTCAGAGAGAAAAACGGTACCTGGTCATTACCTGGAGGATGGTGTGACTATAATGTTTCTGTTGCAGAAAATGCCGTAAAAGAGACCAGAGAGGAGTCTGGCTTTGATGTGAAAGTAATAAGGCTTATTGCTGTTCAGGACAGAGCAAAGCACAATTCTCCTCTATATCCTTATGGTGTCTGCAAGATGTTTTTTGAATGTTCTATCACAGGTGGAGAGTTTAAAGAAAACAGTGAAACAACAGCGGTTGACTTTTTTACAGAGAACTCGCTTCCAGACCTTGCCATAGAAAAGAACAATGAAGAACAGCTGAAAATGTGTTTTAAGGCACACCGTGATGAGCACTGGATGCCTTTAGTTGAGTAAAACACAGATTGGCTTTTAGGAAATAAAAAAGGGGAGCATCTGCTCCCCAATTTTCAGACGACTACGGTTAGATAGTCTGTACTGACATGGTATTGGTGATTCCTGAAGGAACTAATGCACCGTTTACCATAACAATCTTATCGCCAGCCTTGGCAAGACCCATTTCAACAGCTAACTTCTTACCTAACTGTAAGAATTCATCAGTTGAAGAAATACGGTCAACAATCTTAGGCATTACACCACGTGTTACGCATAACTGACGAGCAGCCTTTACGTTTGGTGTTAAAGCTAAAATCTCTGCCTTAGGATTGAATTTGCGGATTGCACGAGCTGAATTACCGTGCTCTGTTGCAACTACGATTACTGGTACATTTAAAGCATCAGCAGCTTCTACGGCAGCTAAGCAAGCTGAATCAGTAACAGTCTTTGCAGAAACTACAGCAGGGAATACCTTGCCGTGATTCTCTTCGCAGTATGAGTCAGTACGTTCACAGATGGTGTTCATGGTGCGAACAGCCTCACGTGGGTACTTACCCTTTGCAGACTCTCCTGATAACATAACTGCATCAGTACCGTCCAGAATAGCATTGGTTACGTCACCTGCCTCAGCACGGGTTGGACGTGGATTCTTGATCATAGAATCTAACATCTGAGTTGCAGTGATAACTGGCTTGCCTACCTGGTTGCAGCGCTTGATGATGTGCTTCTGGGCGAAGATAACGTCCTGAGCAGGGATCTCAACACCCATGTCACCACGGGCAACCATAATACCGTCAGCAGTTGCAAGAATATCCTCAAAGTTATCCAAACCTTCCTGGTTTTCGATCTTGCAGATGATCTTGATATCGTTACCGCCGTTTGCGTCAAGGAAGTTACGAATATCTAAAACGTCTTCCTTGGTACGGGTAAATGAAGCAGCGATGAAGTCAACACCACGTTTGATGCCGAATAATAAATCGCCCTTGTCCTTTTCTGACAGGAATGGCATAGAAATGTGGGTATTTGGCAGGTTTACACCCTTGTGCTCACCGAGTTCGCCGTTGTTCTGTACTTCGCAGACAACGTCGTCACCATTGATTTCGATAACCTTTAAGCCGATTAAACCGTCATCTAATAAAACAGTTGCACCAACTTTTAGATCTTTTGCTAAGTTAGGGTAGGTAACACCAACTTTAGTCTTGTTACCAACAAAATTACTGTTAGAAGTTAAAGTGATCTTATCGCCAGTAACTAAAGAAACATCTTCGCCGTTCTCAAGATCACAGGTTCTGATCTCAGGACCCTTGGTATCTAACAGAACTGCAAAAACTTTACCTGTTTCCTGCATGATTGCGTTGATGTTTGTGATACGACCACCGTGCTCTTCAAAGTCACCGTGTGAGAAGTTCAGACGCATTACGTTCATGCCTGAGTTTAGTAAGGTTTCCATAATTTCGCGCTTCTCGGATTTAGGACCGATAGTGCAGACCATTTTAGTCTTTTTCATATTTAGGCTCTCCTAGCGGAGTAATAAGATTGAAGAATGTAGTTTGTAAAAATTCACGCAAATTATAGCAGAATTCAAAATAAATAATAGTTAAATTTTGTTAACAATATCAAAAAAAATCGAGCAGTTTATTGCTCGATTTTTTAACTTAAGTTTACTTAATTTTTTCTTTTAATTAAAAGAACTTAACATACATTAAGAACTGTAAACCTAGTGAAATAAATGATATTGCAGCAGCAGTACCATATGCAATGTACCATGTTAGTTTTGAGTGAATACCAAAATCATGGCTTGAGTGGTGCATTCTGTGTAAAGCGTAGAAGCTTAATAAGAAAACAACACCAAATACGCATAGGCTTAGGAACCAGTTACTGAAAATGCTGTAAACCTGGCCTAAGTTTAATACACAGTGCTGAAGATCTGAGCTGGTTAAACCAGCTGCAATCAGAACTACCATGATTGCAGGTAATACAATAGCTGCTACCATGCCACCAGCACCGAACATTAACCAGTACATTGGCTCGTCTGAACGAGTTGGAAGGAATTGACGCATTTGTGAATTCTCCTTAAATGGTTAAGAAAGCAACAGCCAAGATAACAACAGTAGCGCCAACTAAAGCTAAGTATAAAGCGCTCTTGGTTACCCACTCAGGCAGAAGCTCTGTTGAGTTCTTGTTCATGAATACACGAACAGCCTTTGGCATTAAAGCGAACCAAGTTACAGCATGGAATAACTGTGATACTAGGATTACAACGTTAATTGCGATGATAACTGGGTTACCTAGGAAGTTCTGTAAGTACCAAATATATGGAGCAACACCAGTTAAAGTAGGTGCTGAGCCAACTTCACATAAAGCTAGCATGAAGATACCAAATACGATCTCTAATACAGCTAGTAATGCTAGCACAGCAGTGCCTTCACGAACCATATAGTAGATGTAGAATGGATTATCTAACCACCAGGTTAATTTCTTAACAGGTGGGTTGTATGGCTTACGATATGATTTTACTTCGCTCATTTTATTAGTGCTCCGGTTTGATCATGTTGAATACGTAGTCTGTAGCAGACATCTTCTTGCCTAGCTGAATAGCTGAAGATGGATCTACGTGTTTTGGACAAACCTCTGAGCAGTAACCTACGAAGGTACAGCCCCAAACGCCTTCCTCTGAATTTAGGAATGGTGCACGAAGTTTAGCGCCAGCGTCACGATTATCAACATTGTAACGATATAGCAGAGTTAAAGCTGCAGGACCGATGAACTTAGGGTTCAGTTTGTACTGTGGGCAAGCTGCGTAACAGCAACCGCAGTTGATACACTGAGCAAACTGTAAGTAAGCTTCCATCTGCATAGGAGTCTGCTTGAAGTTCTTGTTCAGTGGCATATTTGCGTTCTTAGCATCAGGAATGATGTAAGGCTTAATACGCTCAATCTTCTCAATGAGATCTGATAAGTCAACAACTAAATCACGCTCAATAGGGAAGTTAGCTAATGGCTCAATCTTCATGTCCTTGCCTTCATAGTCACGTAAGAAGGTCTTACATGCTAAATGAGGAACACCGTTTACCATCATACCGCATGAACCGCAAACAGCCATACGACATGACCAACGGAATGACAGGCTAGGCTCAAAGTTGTCCTTGATGTAGAACAGAGCTTCTAAAACTGATGTATCTTTGTGGTAAGGAACATCAAAGGTCTGCTCCCAAGGAGCTTTATCCTGCTCTGGGCGATAGCGAAGAACAGTGATCTTCATAGTTTTCTGCTGTGATTCCATTATTTAGCCTCCTTTGCCTTTCTTGCGGCTTCAGCAGCTTCTGCTTCAGCACCATATACACGCTTAGCAGGCTGGAAGGTTGTAATCTTAACGTCGCTTAGTTCGATTCTTGGCTCATCAGCACCATCTTGCTTGAATGCTAATGAGTGCTTTAAGAAGTTTACGTCATCACGCTGCTTGTATGCACCGTTAGGACCATCTAAACGCTGATGTGAACCACGTGACTCTTTACGGTTGATAGCTGAGTGAACCATACACTGTGCTACATCTAAGGTGTAACCTAATTCGATGCGGTTCATCCACTCGGTGTTGAATACACGACCACGGTCGGTGATACCAACGTTTACTAAGCGCTTTTGTAAGTTCTTTAAGGTATCAATGGTCTTCTGCATTGACTCTTCTTCACGATAGATACCAACGCCTTCTTCCATTGACTGACCCATCTCATGACGGATCTTAGACTGTGACTCTGTGCCCTTAACATCGAATAGGTCTAAAGCACGCTTCTGAGCAGCTTCTGCCTGACGAGCTAATTCAGGTGAATCGAAGTCCTTTAACTGATGAGCTCGTTCTGCCATTGCATCACCACCGATCTTACCGAATACGATGGTCTCAACTAATGAGTTAGAACCTAAGCGGTTTGCACCGTGAATACCAACTGAAGCACACTCACCACCAGCATATAGGCCAGGCATACGAGTCTCGGTGTTACCGTTAGTCTCGATACCACCCATGGTGTAGTGAACAACAGGACGTACAGGAACTGGAGCCTTAACAGGATCAACACCTGAGTAAGTCATAGCAAGTTCACAGATTAGAGGTAAACGCTCATGTAGGTATTTCTCACCTAAGTGAGTTAAGTCTAAGTGAACAGCCTCACCTAAAGGATACTTAATGGTACGGCCTTTCTTTGACTCGTTCCAGAAAGCCTGTGATAGACGATCACGAGGACCTAATTCCATGTATTTGTTCTTTGGATGTCCAACAGGAGTCTCAGGACCTAGACCGTAATCCTGTAAGTAACGGTAACCATCCTTATTGTATAAAACACCACCTTCACCACGGCAGCCTTCTGTCATTAACAGACCGCAACCTAGAAGACCTGTAGGGTGGTACTGAACGAATTCCATATCACGTAATGGAACACCGTGACGATAAGCTAAAGCCATACCATCACCAGTTACGATACCGCCGTTAGTGTTGAATAGGTAGCAACGACCTGCACCACCAGTAGCTAAGAATACTGCTTTTGCATTGATCTGACGGAATACACCGTTCTGCAAATCGTAGCAAACTACGCCACGGCACTGACCATCTTCTTCTAGAAGATCTAATACGAAGTGCTCATCGAAGCGCTGAATTGAAGGGAACTTAACTGATGTCTGATATAAGGTATGTAACATGTGGAAACCAGACTTATCAGCAGCAAACCATGTGCGAGGAACCTTCATACCACCGAAACGACGTACGTTAACGTCACCGTTTGGCTTACGGCTCCAAGGACAGCCCCAGTGTTCTAACTGATATAACTCTTCAGGTGCTTGGTGAACGAACTTCTCAACAACATCCTGCTCACATAGCCAGTCACCACCAGCTACTGTATCTTCAAAGTGTTTTTGATATGAGTCGTCATCACGAACAACACCAGCAGCACCACCTTCGGCAGCAACAGTGTGTGAACGCATTGGGTAAACTTTGGAAATGAGTGCTACTCTTAACTTAGGGTCAGCCTGAGCAACTGCAATAGCAGCGCGAAGACCAGTACCACCAGCACCCACGATCGCAACATCGGCTTGATATTTTTCCACGTGAATCTCCTAATTACCGTTAGGATCTCTGCACAATAAAACAGAGTCCAAGGTTAGCAAGCAAAAAAACAACGTAATTATAACTGTAAATGATATTTTTTTTTATTTTTAAATGTCAGTTTTTACTAACGTCTTGAAAATAAATATAAAATACTATCTACAATAATAGACATAAATCTAAAATCTCAAAATTATGCAATTTTGAAGAAATTTTCTACTTTTCTTGAGCAGAAACGATTAGTGATCTTCCCATTTTTACAGGAAGCATAGTTTCAATATCTGAAGGTAATTCACCTTGATTGTTTCCCCACAGGCAGATAACTGTGCTGCCGTACTTGAAGTAACCAATTTCATCACCTTGCTGATAGTGAATGTTTTCTTTTGAGTAGTCTTTAATTTCAAGACCAACTCTTCTGTTAACAGTACCACCCCAAGTTGTGTGAATACTGCCAACTAAAGCAGCTCCTACCATTACTACACATAATGGCCCTATTGCAGTTTCAAAAAAACATACCATTCTTTCATTTACTGTATACAAGTCAGGCATGTTTGAAATGTTTCGTCTGCCAACAGGGAACAATCTTCCTGGAACATGAATAGCTTTCTTTAAAGTTCCATCAATTGGCATGTGAATTCTGTGGTAGTTAGAAGGAGATAGGTAGATACATGTATAACGACCATCTTCAAATTGTTCTGAATCGATACTGTTTCCACCAACTAAAGCTTTTAATGAATAATCAATGCCTTTAGCCTGAATTAGTCTGCCATTGGTAATTTTGCCAGCTTGTCCTATGGTGCCGTCAACAGGGCATACGGCTAAACAATCCTTGTCCAAAGGTCTGGCGTTTTCTTCTAACTTTCTAATAAAGAAGTCGTTGAAGGTTTTATAAGACTCAAGATCTTTATTTGCAATCTCGTCTGTGTTGATATTGAATGTTTTAATAAAGTTCTTAATTAAAAATTGAGTAAATCTGCCCATTGGAACATCTGTTAGCTTTGCTGACAGAGAGGATAAGGTTGTAAATGGGGTGATGGTTTCAACGGTTTTCAGTAGAAATGAGGTAAATGACATTGCTTCTCCAAAACAAACTATTAGAGCAAATAACAGTCTTTCGTCTGTGAATAATAGAAGAATATAAAAAAATTGCGAAGATTTTATCAAAATCTTGTGAAATTTAGCAAAAGAATATGTTTATTTGATTAGGCGGTCATAAAAACAGGTCATACTCATAAGAATATGACCTGTTGCTTTAGGTTATTTCTTTCCCATTATTTATTGGAAACTTAAATCTCGAACATATGGACTATCTCAGATAGTCTGCCAATTTCTTCATGGGTATTTGAAATACTTCCATTGACCATCTGAAGTTCTTGAGCAAGATTTTTAGAACCATCAGTAATGCTCTTCATATTTGAAGAAATCTCTGAGGTTGCTGTCGTCTGCTCTTCAGCCGCTGTTGCAATCTGAGTGATCTGTGCATTAACCTCGGTTACCTTGTCGGTTACTTCACTTAGAATTGAATGTAACTGACTGGTTTCCTCAGAAATACCATCCATAACCTTAACAGATGCCTGCATGGCTTCATCTGCTACATTAGCATCATTTTGAACTTGAGATACCATTCTGGTAATTTCCTGAGTAGATGCAGAGGTCCTAGATGCTAAAGCACGAACTTCATCTGCAACAACAGCGAATCCCTTACCAGCTTCACCAGCACGGGCTGCTTCAATTGCCGCATTTAATGCCAATAGATTAGTTTGTGAAGCGATATCATCAATGGTTTGTACAATGGTACCAATTTTTTGAGCCTGCTCTGCTAGGTTCTTAACTAGTTGAGCATCCTGTTTTGACCTTTCCACCTGTTTATCAAGTTTGTCTATAGTATTTTGAACTCTGTGAATACCAGTTGTGGTGATTTGTGATGATTCGTTCGAACTAATTGAAGCTTGTTCGCAGTTCTTAGCAATATCTGCTGTGGTAGATACCATCTCGTCAGATGCTGCTGCAACTGTTAAAGAATGAGATTGGTTTTGTTCAGCTGTTTGACTAATTTCTGAAGAAGAAGCGTCGATCTCTTGCATAGTAGATTTGATGTTTTTTGTAACATCCTGAATTTGAGAAATACTGCACTGCCATGATTTTCTCATCTTCTCTAAGGCATCTAAAAGAGGACTGAATTCATCATGTCTTCGATTTTTAATTTCCTGATTTAGTTTTCCTGAAGCAAGGGTTGATGCGAATCCTACAGACTGTCCGATTATATCTGAGATTGCTTTAGGCATGGTGCAGATAATAGCGACAGCAACAAAGATAGAGAACAGGGTTAAACATACAGCAATAACTAGAGGGGTGTTGCTTGTGATCCCCTTTACATGATCTTTAGATACTGCTATTTGGTAGCCATTCACCTTTACAACATTCTCCTGAATGACGATGAAGTCAGTCAGCATTTGTGAGGTGTAGAACAAGGTAGCCTTTTCAGTTTCACCTTTCTCAACTAAAGGTATGTATTGAGTATTTAAAAGATTGATGAAATTAGAGGTTGCTTTTTTTACAGCACCAATTTCAGTTGGGTATCTTGCCGTCTGCAACTTATCAGCAGCTACTTGCATTTTTGAAACATTATCGTTTAAAGATGCTTTTGCACTATCATATGAGGCGCCGTTGTTAATACTTTGAATGATAGTATTAACAGCAAAAGCGTAATCTGCGGTGGTTCTGGTTCTGCCATAGCGTTCTGATAGTGTAGTATGAACGAATCCTGCTACGTCTTTGTTGGTAAGACAGTTAGAAATAGAGTTCCAAGACAGTACGATTGACACGATAACTAGTGATAGATAACTTAGAATTAACTTTTTCTTAATTGTTAGACTATATAAAAAACTCATAGCGCCCCCTCATATTTTTATTTTTTAGGCCACTGGTTTGCTTTGTGATCCCGCCTTTTGAACGGATATATTAATATAGTCGGCAGTGTTCCAAAATAATTCACAAAAAAGCTTAATATTGGGTCAAATTCACAAATTTGCGTGCAAAAATATGAAGTAGATAACAATTATTCTTAATAAGAAAGTAAATTTATGTAAATTCCTCTTTAAAAGATGGTAAAAATCACATTATTAAAAACGTACTGCGGTGAAAACAGTACGTTTTAAACTGTGCTTAAAGTGTGCGCTTGAGCTATGAGTTTATTATTTATCAAACTTTAAATTCTGAAACCATATTGGATAGAACCGTAATTTGAGTATTTGTCTGTTTGATATCTTCATTTACGTCAACAAGATCTTCAGCTAGTTCTTTTGAACCATCTGTGATTTGTTTCATATTAGAAGAAATCTCTGATGTAGCAACAGTTTGTTGTTCAGCAGCGGTTGCAATTTGAGTAATTTGACCTGTAACTTCGTTAACCTTTGTGGTTAATGTATTCAAAATTTCCTCAATTTCACCACTTTCATTTGCTAGCGAATCCATAACTTTTGTTGATATTTGCATTGCTTCGTCAGCCTGGCCTGCGTCTGCCTGAACTTTCTGAACCATGTTGGTGATCTCTTGAGTAGAGTTAGAAGTTCTAGAAGCTAATGCACGGACTTCGTCAGCCACAACAGCAAATCCTTTACCAGCTTCGCCAGCGCGGGCAGCTTCAATAGCAGCGTTTAGAGCTAGTAAATTGGTTTGAGCGGCAATATCATCAATTGTTTGCACAATCGATCCAATCTTTTGGGCTTGATCTGACAGTTTCTGCACAAGTTGAGCATCACTTCTTGATTTAATTACCTGCTCATTGATCTTATCAATGACGTTTTGAATTTTAGCTACAGAAGTCTCAGTTGCCTTAGCAGACTCATCTGCTGCAGCTGAGGCGTGTTCACAGTTTTTAGCAATATCCTGTGTCGTTGATACCATCTCGTCTGAAGCTGCAGCAACTGTCAATGCTCTATTCTGATTGTCTGATGCTGTATTGCTGATTAAACCTGAAGTATTAGTCAATGTTCCAATAATGTCCTTTAGATTTTCAGCAGAAGATATTACTTTAGAAATACTCTCTTGCCATGAAGCTCTCATCTTCTCAAGATCTACCATCAGAAGTCTGAACTCATCTTTTCTGTTGGTATTAAGCTTTCTTGTCATATCACCTTTAGCCAACTCTAATGCAAGCTTAGAAATAGACTTAATATGAGCTGATAAGTTGTTTGCTATTAGATATGTCAAGAAGATAGCAATTAAGATCTCAAATACAGTGCAGCTGATGATAGTAATGTATGTACCTGAACTCTTAATAGATGCCATTGCATTTTTAGTTTCTCTTAATTGATTACCGTTCACTGTAACCATGTTGTTACAAATAACCATGAAATCTTGATTTAAAGAATTTATAAAGATTTTCTCTGCTTTATCATAGTTGCCATTTTGTATTAGGGGAATAAAATCATTTCTAAAGGTTGCCAAGTATGCTTTAGTACTTTCTTTTATGGCTCCGATTTCTTTAGGGAATCTTTTCATCTGCAAGGCATCAGCACAAGCTTGCATCTTGTCTATGAGAGCTGATGATTTAGAAATTAGGTCTTGAGTATTTCCTGCTTGTGATACTAAATCTTTAGCTAAAAAGTTCATGTTGTAGAAGGAATCAAGTGCTCTTCTTGTTCTCTCATATCTAACGTTTAAAGCGTCAATCTTATCAATAGTAGCGGTTCTAGCAGAGGAAATGGTTAAGGATGAAGTGGTAGCAAGAATGACGGTTAAAAAGATCACACAGAAAAAACTGCTGATGATCTTTATCCTGAATGACAGGTTGTTAAGAAAAGACATACAGACCCCTCTCGTTTGTTGTATCAAGAACTTCTTGATTTATGAGTATTTATATTTGATTATTGTTTGTAGATATTGGTAGATTTTGTTCTAATATTTTTTATCTTACCAAGATGATTGTAGATTGTTTTTTTTAATTGTCTTATAAAAAATACAAATTATGACGTTGCAGTAGCAAAAATAGAAAAATATTTTGTACAAATTTTGTTAACGATAAAAGTTACTAATATTTTGAATTTTATAAAAATATTAAATTCTATGAATGATTTTGTCTTTAAAATAACGGGAATATATTACAAGATTTTATCTTTTAAAATAGGATTAAAACGTACTTTGTGCTTATAACCTAGTGTATTAGAATGAATATTGATATAGATGTCATTTCAAATTTCTAATACTTTTAGACAAGATTTAGTTTTTTAAACAGCCGGAAGCGATTTATATGCCTTTAGAGAATCCTCTAGAAATTGATTAACTTCATTCCTAAAAAAAAAGATCAAAAAAAACTTGACGAATAGAAAAAATAATCTATAATGGCACACATCGGATGCGGGAATAGCTCAGTTGGTAGAGCATAACCTTGCCATGGTTAGGGTCGCGAGTTCGAACCTCGTTTCCCGCTCCAAATAAAGAGAAGAATAGCTTAAAGCTGTTCTTTTTTTTGCCTTTTTGAGCCCTCACTTCGCTTTTTACTTGAATTTTCTTAACACAGTCCGCATATACATAAATAAGTTCATTATTTGTTATGCCTCATAAGGTATAATTACGGTATTGTTAACCATATAATTTAATTGATCAATTATTAAGATATAAAAAATGTTTGTCACAACCATCGTTACCAAAATCATTGGTAGTAGTAATCAGAGAACTGTTCGTAAGTTATCAAAGATTGTTAAAGGCATAAATGCCCTTGAGAGTAAGTATCAGTCATTAAAAAATGAGGATTTTAAAGATCTTACTGAGCAGTTTAAACAACGTGTAGCTAATGGTGAAACTTTAGAGGCTCTTTTACCTGAAGTATTTGCAGTAGCAAGAGAAGCTGCAAAAAGATCATTAGGACTTCGTCCTTTTGATGTTCAGCTTATGGGTGGTATTGTTTTAAATGCAAACCGTATTGCTGAAATGAAAACAGGTGAAGGTAAAACCCTAACCGCTTTATTACCTTGCTATTTAAATGCATTATCAGGCAAAGGTGTTCACGTTGTTACAGTTAACGATTACTTAGCACGTCGTGATAGTGATTGGTCAAGACCTTTCTATACACTGTTAGGTATGACTGTAGGTGTAAATATCCCTGGTATGAATCCAGAGGAAAAGAGAGCAGCTTATGCTTGTGATGTTACCTACGGTACTAATAATGAGTTCGGTTTTGATTACTTACGTGACAACATGGCTTACTCATTAGAGCAGAAAGTTCAAAGAGAACTGAACTACGCTCTAGTTGATGAGGTTGATTCCGTTTTAATTGACGAGGCAAGAACTCCTTTAATCATTTCAGGTGCTGCAGAGAATAGTTCAAAACTATATCAAGCTGTAGATAAGTTAATCCCAGGCTTAATCTTCCAGGAAAAAGAGGATACCGAAACCTATACAGGCGAAGGTGACTATACACTGGATCTTAAGATTAAACAGGCTTACCTGACTGAGCGTGGACAGATTAAGATTGAGAACTCTTTAGTTAAGGCAGGACTTCTCAAAGAGGGAGACAAGCTTTTCTCTTCAGAGCACATTACACTGTTGCACCACGTTATGGCAGCCCTAAGAGCCCATACTCTGTTCAAGAGAGATGTGGATTATGTTGTTGAAGACGGTGAAGTTTTAATCATCGATGAGCATACAGGTCGCAAGATGCTTGGACGTCGCTGGTCTGAAGGTCTGCATCAGGCGATTGAGGCAAAGGAAGGAGTTGAGATCCACTCTGAAAATCAGACTCTGGCTTCAATTACTTTCCAGAACTACTTCCGTATGTACAAGAAACTTGCCGGTATGACCGGTACTGCTGATACTGAAGCTTACGAATTTCAGCAGATCTATGGCTTGCAGACAGTTGTGCTGCCAACCAACAGACCTATGATCCGTAACGACATGCCAGATCTTATCTATCTGACTGAAGATGACAAGTACAAGGCAATTGTTAATGATATTAAAGAGACTATTGCCAAGGGAAGACCTGTTTTAGTCGGTACCATCTCAATTGAGAATTCTGAAAAGTTATCACACTTATTAGATAAGTTAGGTATCAAACATCAGGTATTAAATGCTAAGTTCCATGAAAAGGAAGCCTACATTGTAGCTCAGGCAGGTCGTCCAGGTACTGTAACTATTGCAACCAATATGGCAGGTCGTGGTACTGATATTATTTTAGGTGGTAATCTGAAGGCTGATATTGATGAGCTTGGTGAAAACCCTACTCCTGAACAGATTGCCAAAGTTAAGGAAGACTGGCAGAAACGCCATGATGACGTATTAAAGGCCGGTGGTCTGCATATCATTGGTTCTGAACGTCATGAGTCACGCCGTATTGATAATCAGCTCCGCGGTCGTGCCGGCCGTCAGGGTGATCCTGGTTCATCACGTTTCTACCTGTCAATGGATGATAACCTGATGAAACTGTTCGGCTCAGAGAAGCTGAAGAATTTCATGAAAAAAATGGGTATGGACGACGGTCAGCCTTTAGAGCACAAGTTCATCACCAGAGCTATTGAGTCAGCTCAGCGTAAGGTTGAAACCCGCAACTTTGATATCCGTAAGAACCTGCTTGAGTACGATGATGTTGCAAATGAGCAGCGTAAAGTTATCTATGAGGAGCGTAATGCACTTTTAGAGGGTAAGGATATCTCAGAGACTATTCACACTATCTTTGAGGATGTGCTGGATAATGTGATTTCTGATTACATTCAGCCAAATTCATTACCAGAGCAGTGGGATCTTGAAGGCTTACAGAAGCGCCTTGCCGCTGTATACAACCTGGATGCACCTGTAGTGCAGTGGATGAAGGAAAATGACAAGCTTGTTGAAAATGATATTCGCGAGAAGATCATTGCTTTAGGTCATGAGATGTATCAGAAGAAGTGTGATGTTATCGGACCTGAGAATCAGAAACAGCTTGAAAAACAGGTAATGCTCCAGTGCATCGACACTCTGTGGAAGGAGCATCTTGCAGCAATGGACTATATGCGTCAGGGTATTGGTCTTCAGGGATATGCGCAGAAGAATCCAAAGAATGAGTACAAGATCCAGTCATTCAATCTGTTCTCAAAGATGCTTGATAACTTGAAGGATCAGGTAGTTTCAATTCTCTGCAGAATTCAGGTAAGACTCAAGTCCCCTGAAGAGGCTGCAGCTGAGCAGAAGGCTATTGAAGAGCGTAATGAAGAAATGAAAATGCGTGAAGAAGCCAAGAAATACGCAGGAATGCACATCGGACGCAATGATCCATGTCCATGCGGTTCTGGCAAGAAGTTCAAGGTCTGTCACGGTAGATTTATTTAAATTTTAATCCTAAGAAAAGCCTCGTTTCCGCTTCTCTGGCAGTTACGGGGCTTTTTTGTGAATGTTATTTAGCAGCACAGATTAAGTAAGGTAAACAAAAATCCCTCCATACCATCTTTTATTTGCAGTTGAGCTTGCACTCATGTCATCTGCACCTGCAGCAAATTCAGACAGTTTTAATAAATCAATTTAGTTTTTGCAGATCGGTCTAAAAATAATAAATGCGATTTATAAGGCGTTTGTTTGGATGATTGAAAAAAATGTGTTCTTTTTGAACAAAATTTTCTTGACTGAAAAAGGGTTATGTGTTTTAATATTCGCCGTTGCCCAGATAGCTCAGTCGGTAGAGCAGGGGATTGAAAATCCCCGTGTCGGCGGTTCGATTCCGTCTCTGGGCACCATCTTCAAATTTCAAAATTGTTTTCATAATGAGATCGGTGTAATCTCTTTCTGTCTTTTCAGAAGCAAAAAAAAACGCAAACCTTTCAGATTTGCGTTTTTAACTATGTCTGACTAACTAATGTTATCTTTATTAGGTTAAACTTTAAACTCAGCTACCATGTTCATGAGTTTTACAACCTGATCATTTGAGTCTTTGATATTTGTCTCGATATCTGAAATTGCTCCATTGAGTGCTTTAGAGCCGTCAGTGATGTTCTTCATGTTTGAAGAAATTTCGGATGTGGCAACTGTCTGTTGCTCTGCAGCTGTTGCAATCTGTGTGATCTGACCCGATACCTCTTTAACCTTATCTGTTAACTCGTTTAGGATCTGCTCAATCAGTGAACTTTCCTCTGACAGTCCGTCCATAACCTTTACAGATACCTGCATTGCATCATCTGCGTCTTTAGCATCATTCTGAACACCTGTAACCATGCGGGTGATTTCCTGTGTGGAACTCGATGTTCTTGAAGCCAGTGCTCTAACCTCATCTGCAACCACAGCAAATCCCTTACCGGCCTCACCGGCACGGGCTGCTTCAATAGCAGCATTCAATGCCAGAAGATTTGTCTGTGATGCAATTTCATCGATGGTCTGGACAATTGATCCAATCTTCTGGGCCTGATCTGCCAGTTTCTGAACTAGTTTTGCATCAGCCTTTGATTTATCAACCTGAGCTTCTATCTTACTGATGATTGACTGAACCTTGCTTACGCCTTCTGTTGTAGTGCGTGTGGATTCATCAGCTGTAGCAGAGGCATGCTCACAGTTGGTTGCTATGTCCTGAGTTGTGGATACCATCTCATCAGATGCAGCTGCAACTGTAATGGCTCTGTTCTGATTATCCTCAGCAGTGTCCCCGATTTTATCTGAGGCTTCAGACAGCACATCTATGATTTTGCCAAGGCTGTTGGATACATTGACGATTGCAGCAATATCCTTCTGCCATACCTTTCTCATTTCCTCTAAAGAATCAGCTAAAGGGCTGAGTTCATCTTTTCTGTAATTACTGATTTCAAATCTCATATCACAGGCAGCAATCTTTTTTGCCTGACCTGTGATTTCTCTGATACGTTTTGCCAGACTCTCTGGAATAAAGTAGGTAAAAATAATTGCAACAAGGATCTCAAAGGCGGTGCATGAAAAGATTGTTATATATGTGCCATGACTTTTGATTGAGTTTATATCGGTCTTTGATTCTCTTATCTGATTACCGTTGACGACAGACATATTTGAACAGATAGTCAGAAAGTTCTGGTTCATAGATCCGAGCACAACATTTCTTGCAAGGTTGAGATCGTTTCTTCTGATGGCAGGAATTAACATGTTGTTAAATGTATCGATATATTCCTTGGCGTTGCTTTTAATTGCACCTATCTCTTTTGGATAGCGGGTTGTCTGCAGAGCATCAGCAGTTTTTTTTGCCTTATCGATAAGTGCTTCTGATTCAGAAATATAGGTTTCACTGTTTTCAGCATCAGTGACAATTTTTCTAACCTGATAGTGTAAATTGTAAAAGGAATCCAGAGCCTTTCTGGTTCTTTCATATCGAACGTTCATAGCTTCGATTTTATCAATGGTAATCTCACGTGTGGATGAGATTTTGTATACAGATGATGCAACAAGAACAGCAGTCAGCAGAATAAGAATGACAAAACTGCCAACGATTTTGCTTCTAAAGGTAAGATTGTTGAAGGAAAACATAACGTCCTCACTGTAAAATTATTTATATAGTTTTCAGTCCTAAATGTTTGTTTTTATGATAGTCAGTTAATAATTATTCATAATGCTTTCAGCATTATATGCATCTGTGTAAATTAAAAGCCACATTGTGTGTTAAATGTACTTTAACAGCACAGATGCACTAGAATTTTCTTTTTTTGTGACACTTTTATACAACAAAACAATTATTTGTAAATGAAAATAAATTTCATAAAGCATAACTTAGTGAAACAAAAAATTTTTTTGTCTGTAAAATTTATTGATAATTGGTACTGATAGTATGTAAAATATAACAACAAAAACAGACATGTCTCATTGTCGCTCACAGGACATGTCATCACCTTAGAAAACTTGAAAGTTATAAACTATATGAAAAAACAAATTCAGTTATCTGCAGCTGCAGAGGGGGCCTTGCGTAAACTTGGCAAAGGCATAAAAACAGCCCGTATCAAGAAGGGAATTACTGCCACATCAATGGCTGAGTTAATGGATACTACCCGTGTAACTCTAGGCTCAATTGAAGACGGTCTTCCTTCTGTATCCATGGGACATTACATCAAAGCCTTATCAGTACTGGGACTTGATCTTCGTCTGACAGGTCTTCTGTTAGAAGAAACTCAGAAAGCCTAATCTGACAATTTCTTTATTGTCTCTTTTTTATGTATCAGATTGTGCGTAGTCTATGACTGTGCACAATTGTTTCTCATCTGGCAGTTCATCAGATACTCATAGTCTAATCAGTGATGTCAGTTCAGATAACTTTTCCACAAATCCTGCCATATGGCAGTCTTTTTAAAGCAGTTTTTTTGCCGTTTACTGCAGTTATGACTTTACGTTAAAAAAGAAAGTCCAGTATCTTTAAGCATGCTCTCCATTCAGAGGTAAAGATAATGGACATACATGAACAAATGATATCTCTTCAACGAAGACCACTTCATGTCACTCAATGACAACTGCTGCTTTGCTCGTTTAAATCAATTAGATCATTTATGGCAAAAAAGACCCTACTTTGCATAATAAGCGTTTATTTGAACTCTTTTTCATGCTAAATTAGACACATCACAACGCAGATATTTTCAGTTTCCTTACCGGTACTGAACGTAACCTATTTAAGCTTATATATATAGAGCGTGTATTTTGGAAGAATTTAACAATAACAGAAGCGGTGAGCATAAGTCATTTAAACTGAACAAACCTGGTTTTCATGGCGGTCCGCGACTGAACAAATCAAACAGACCAAATCGTGGACGTGACAGGCAGAAGGGGATGGTTTCCGCATTTGTGCAGGGTAAAGGTCAGAATGCAGCGTTAAAGTGGCTGATGGAAAGCAGAACTCCTGTAAGCATTTTTCTCATCACTGGTGTGAAGTTTGAGGGCCTTGTAAGTGCATTTGATGCCTTTACCATCAGCATTACTGATGTAAAGCATCATCAGCAGATGATTTATAAGGATAAGATTTCCACAATCACCATTAAGAAGCCTGAAAATGGTTCATCCATGCATAAAGCGCCATTTCACCGTGGATTTGAACCTGCAGCTCCAGGAATGTCCCGTCCTTTAAGAGGTGACTCCGCTCAGAATAATGACGATGGTGTTACTCTGCCTGAAGATCATGTTGAGTATTTAGGTTAATTCATCACCTTATAAAAGATCCAACAGAATCCGTCAGACAAAAGAAAGGTGCCGTACACCAATACAGGCACCTTTCTTTGAGATGAGTATGACGGAGTTTTTCTGTCTTCAGTTTTAGCCTATCTGTCACACACAAAGTAATTGATCATTTCATTGTCTTTAACTTCGATGCAGTCAAAACCACCTCTGAGAGCTGCTTTGATCCCTAACTGTCCGTCTTCAAAGACAAGACAGTCTTCAGCATTAAGTTCAAGTTTTCTTGCAGCTTCAAGAAAAGTGTCGGGATTTGGTTTGTGTCTTGTAACATCATCAGCAGTAACCAAAGCATCAATATAGTCAATAAGTCCCTTTTCCTTTAAAATTCTTGTAGCGTTTGCTGTTCTTGTACCAGTACCGACAGCAATTCTGATCCCCAGCGCTTTTGCAGCTTTTAGTTCACTGAAGATCCTGTCAAAAACTTCAATCCTAGGAATATTTTCCTGAAAAATGCTAATTTTTCTTCTGACATATTCATCGATATCACCGACAGGTTCGCCTTTATTTTTGTAGTATGCAGCAATATCGCGGCTTGCCGATCCTCCCATGGCGTAAATGTCCTTTATATCAATGTCAAAACCATGTTCAGTTGCAACCTGCTTCCAGGCCAGTGCATGGTAGGGCATTGAATTGATAAGAGTTCCGTCAAGATCGAAAATGAGTCCCTTGTAGTTTTGTATTTCTGAATAGTTCATAAAAGTGCTGACCTGTAGTCTTTAATATCACGATTTTAAATTAAAGCAGTATTTTATCAGACTGCTGTTCTTTTTTATAAGGCAAAATCCTACAGAATGAAAGTGTCTGTTCTTACCAGTCCTGCTGACTGTTTTATGTGCACTATTCATTTTCAGCTTTTCAAATACTACAATCGTTATTGTATTTGTGCTAATTTATCTGCATAAAGAGTGACCCTGTTCAGATACTGGATCTTCTAATAATAATCAAAAGACAATCACATGGATATCAGATAGCATGGATGTTAGAAAGGTAGAGTGCCAGACACTGATTATAGGTGCCGGTACTGCAGGCATTGAAGCCTACAAAAGTGCTGTGGAAAATGGTCAGGACTGTGTCATTGTGGATTCAGGCCCCCTAGGTACCACAGCTCAGAGATCTGGCGAGTTACCGGTGTCTCTGCTGATGGATGCGGGTCTGTCTCTGCATGCTATAGAAAATCTTGATGAATGCGGTATTTCCTTTGCCACAAAAGTTAAGCCTGATACTTCCAACGTGATGGTGTCTCTCAGAGCTGTAAGAGCAAGAGCCACCTCTGAAGTGCTCTCCTTTATGTATAGAATTCCCGAGAGTAAAAGAATAAGAGGCAAGGCAAAATTTACAGGCTCACATACAGTTATTGTTGACGGTTGCATAGAAATAACCTTTAAGACAGCAGTCATTGCAACAGGCTCGTCTCCCCTTGTAACGTACGAACAGTCCAGACTTAAGAATATTTTAACCACCAATGAATTCTTTGAACTTGAAAAACTGCCAAAATCAGTAGCCGTCTTTGGCAGCTCTAAAATAGGTTTGGAACTGGGACAGGCTCTGTCATATCTTGGTGTTGATGTGGCGGTGTTCGGTCAGAGGAAACTATGGTCATTGACTGACGATACTATTCTTACAGTAGCGCATCAGATGCTCTCCTCAAGGTTCAATTTATATGTGGATACTTTCATCACCTCAATGGAAGATGAGGAAGATGAAGGTTATGCAATCTACTACATCGACGATCGCGGCTATGAAAACTATCTTCATATGCAGAGTGTGGTTGCCGCAACTGACAGGATCCCGAATATTGCAGGTATGAATCTGCAGAATATAGGTGTAAAACTCGATAGAACCGGCTGTATTAGTGTTGATCCTGGTACTCTGCAGACTTCAGTTGCCAATATTTTTGCAGCAGGTGATGTCTGCCATTCAGATCACCTGTCATCAGTTGCCAGATCAGAAGGCTTTGACGCTGGAGCCAATGCAGCAACATTCCCGGATTTTAACAAAAGACGCACTCAGATAAGAGTCGATATCGTGTTTACCGATCCTGTTCTTGCCATTGCAGGCAAAACTTTAAATGAGATGCGCGATTATGCTAGGGACACCGGGGATACATTTATCACAACAGAAGTAAGACTGTCTCAGGGGCATTTCAGGGGGTTACGAGAGGATGGTGGAATGCTGAGTATCTATACTTCAGTCAGAACACATAAAATTCTAGGAGCAGAGCTTTGTGCCTTTAAAGGTGATAAGATAGCTCAGCTTTTAGCCTTAGCCATGGAAAACGGTCTGACTGTAGAGACTCTGGCTAAATATTCTTTCTTCAATCTGTCAGCTGAAACTGTAATTACAAAGGTAGCTCAGGAAGCATTGAAAAAGTTAAATAAGAAATAGACACACAAATAAAAGGTCAGTGGTTTTTATGGAAAAAACATTAGTGCTAGCTTCTGGAAATGAGGGAAAAGCCAGAGAGTTTCGCGCCATTCTGGAACCTCTTGGTTTTAAAATTGTTCTGCAGAAGACTCTTGGAATCGATTCTCCTGAGGAGAACGGCAAAAGTTTTCTGGAAAACGCCATTATCAAGGCAAGATACGCCAGTGAGAAGTCAGGCATGTGGGCTCTTGCTGATGATTCGGGGCTTGCCGTTGATGCCTTGAACGGAGCTCCCGGTATTTATTCTGCCCGTTACGCCGGTGAACACGGAGACGACAGAGCAAACAACACAAAGCTGCTCGAAGAACTGAAAAATGTACCTGAAGGTAAGAGAACAGCCAGATACTACTGTGCCTTATGTCTAGTTCGACATGCCGACGATCCTGTGCCTCTGACTGTACTGTCATCATGGGAAGGTGCAATCGGATTAAAGGAACTAGGTTCTGGCGGATTCGGTTATGATCCTCTGTTCCTTGTTACCGGAAGAAACTGTACTGCAGCTCAGTTGCCTCCCCAGATTAAAAATTTGATCTCTCACAGAGCAAGGGCACTGCAGGCATTAACCTATAAACTAGAGCATAATCTTTCATGACAGTTCCGCTTCCTGTAAGCCTCTATGTTCATTATCCATGGTGCATACGCAAATGTCCGTACTGCGATTTTAATTCCTATCCTAAAAACAGGAGCGTATGTACTGATGAGTCATATCTTAATGCTCTGCTTTCTGATTTTTATCAGAATGTAAATCTTTTATCAGGCAGAAAATTCAATGCTGTCTACTTCGGTGGCGGTACTCCATCTCTGTTTCCTCCTTCGCTTATGGAAAAGCTTTTAAAGGAAATTTATCCGTACTGTATGGATGAGTGTGAAATTTCCATGGAGGCAAATCCGGGAACTGTTTCGCCTGCCTCCTTAAAAGACTATAAGAGTCTTGGAATAAACAGGATCAGTCTTGGAGTTCAGAGCTTTGATGACAGGGAACTGAAGCTTTTGGGCAGAATTCATGACTCAGAAACAGCTGTAAAAGCTTGTCAGAGCGTTATAAAAGCAGGATTTAAAAATTTCAATATTGATATCATGCACGGTCTTCCTTTTCAGACCGCTCAAAAGGCTCTGTCAGATCTCAGAACAGCCGCCTCTTTAGGCTGTAATCATCTGTCATGGTACGAGCTGACATTAGAAGAGGATACATATTTTGGATCTCATCCTCCGCAACTCCCAGATGAGGACTGTCTTGCAGATATTGAAAATCAGGGATTCTCTCTTTTGAGTGAACTTGGTTTTAACCGATATGAAGTATCTGGTTATACTAAGGACAGACGCTGTCAGAACAATATCAACTACTGGTTTTTCTATGATTATTTAGGGATCGGAGCCGGAGCTCATTCAAAAATAAAAAACGGTGATAAAACCTGCAGAAGAGCTAACCGTCAGGATCCTAAAGCCTACATGGAGGACGTTGAGCAGAGAAAGGATAATTTCTTTGAAGTAAAAAAGACCGATCTTCCATTTGAGTTCATGCTCAACCGTCTGAGAGTTTTTGATGAAACCGAGTATGATGAGTTTGAACTTACCACTTCTCTTGATTTTTCAGCAGTAAAAGAAAAACTGTACAGGGCAAGAGATGAAGGTCTTTTAAAGTTCTCTGATACAGGGTATTCTCTTACGGAGAAGGGGCGCTGGATGCTCAATGATATTTTGGAGTTATTCCTGTAGATTACAGTTTATTGGCAGAGACAGAAGTTTAAGTTACCAGAAAACTCAAAACGTGATTTTTTTTAATTTATTTATCAATAAAACGTGAATTTTTACAGCTTAATGGATCAATAAAATGTGAAAATTTCAGCTGTTCAGCTCAGAATAACGTGAAAACATATGTAGCTTAACGTTGTAGAGAGTAAAAAAACTTCCATACTGAAGTTCATTTTAGGAACTTTCATCGTAAGTTACAGTACATGGATATTGTCAAAAAAAGTTCAGATTTGAATATTTAAACTCTCATAAAGATTAAACTATCACCTATAATTGATGTAACAGCAGTTATCTAACATTAAGACTTATAAAGAATTTATAGAGAGTTTACAGGCAGAGTGCTTCTCTAAACTCTTTTCAAGAGCAGAGGATCGTTCCTCTTAAGGACATTTTATGAACATCAATTCAGAAAAACAGAGACTGACTTCTCTTCTGTCATTAAAATCTGCTCCGCAAGGCAAAATCGATGGAGATTTCAGAGTTGCACTCTATGCCGTTGCCGCCCTGTATCAGCTGGATTTTTCAAAAAGCAGCAACTTCGGTCTGTGTGCCAGCCTGCTTGGCTCTGTAGGTTTTAAAGGTGATATAAGCACCTGTATTTTGCAGCAAAACACCAAAATTTGACTAATTAGCTAAGGCTAACTTCATTATTTGACAAGGAGTTAGCCTATTTTTGTGACCTGATTATCTGTTTTGATAATGCACGTATATTACACCTTGCGTGTATGTTATAATATCTGTTAAGAATTAGGCTCATGAGGTGTTTATATGTATCTGGAAAAATTCAAAAGCGGTAAGAATACCTATATCAGATTGGTGGAATGCTATCGTGATCCTAATACCAAGACCAATCGTAAGAAGGTTATTAAGAATTATGGTAATTATGAAAAGCTTAAAGAGCAGTCTCCAGAGGTTTTAAGAGAGCTTGAGGAGAAGTACTCCAATGTTAAAGCTAAGGAAACCCTGGCTCGCAATGATAACTTTGAGCGTCTGGTTAATTCTCTTTCTGCCGGAGTCGGAGACAGTGAGGAAAGCCTGCTGCTGAATTATTCAAGCCTAATTCTTAATCCTCTATGGAGGGACTCATTGGGGATGACTGAGTTTTTCAGGTATCTGAAAACCAGAAATGATACCGAGATTCAGTTTGATGCCTCTAAGCTTACCTATTATCTGGCAGTGCAGAAAATGGTTGAGCCTCAGTCTCACTTTCATGCCTACAGTTCTTTATCCTCATATATTGGTACAGGCATTACTGAACTGGAGCTATCCTCTCTGTACAGATGTCTTGATTATCTATATGCCAATAAGGAATCAATTCTGGCTCACATCAACAGAAAGGTAGAAGGACTCTATCCCCGTCAGAATTCTCTGCTTTTCTACGATACCACCAACTGCTATTTTGAGACTCCTTTGGATGATGAGCAGACTTTTACCCGTTATGCTAAACAGGACTTCTGTGAACTTTTAAGAGATGAAGGTTATGAGGTTGCACCTGATGAGGTGGCTGCTCTTCTGGAAAAAGAGCCTTCCCTTATCGAAATCTATGAGAAGTGTCGAGAGGAATATGGTGAGGCCATTAGAATGAGAGGCCTTAGCAAAGAGCTTCGCTATGATTTACCTATGGTCTCTGTTGCACTGGTCATTGACAGTAACGCTTTTCCTGTGGACTTTATGGCCTTTGCAGGAAATAAGTCTGAAAAAACAAACATGGTTAACTCAATAGACCGCCTCAAGAGCACCTACAACATTACTGAGTCCATCATTGTTGCAGATTCTGGTCTGAACTCTGTACCAAACATGTATATGCTGCTAAAGAACGGCTTCGGTTATGCCATCTCTAAATCAGCTCTATCTCTTCCAAAGAAGATGGAAGCAGATATAACCGACCTGAGCAAATACACTGAAAAAACTGATGCCCAGGGTAATCCTCTGAATTATATGTACAGGATCATTGACTATCCACAGAAGTACAAAATCATTGACGAGGAGCATCCAGAAAACTCTCCTGTGACCGTAGTAATTCAAAATAAGATGCTGCTTACCTTCAGCAAGAAAAGACAGCAGCACGATCTCGCAGTCCTTGAGGAAAAGTTTGGTAAAGCCAGAAAGGCAGTTGCAGATGGAGATAAAATCAAGACCGTAAATAAAGGCTTCTCATCCTTTCTAAGCGCTGATATTGATACCAAAAAGTTGATAGCCAAAAAGGTCAAAATGAAGCTGATTGAAAAACATAGAAAACGTGCCGGCTTCGCAGCTGTGATTTACCATGATGTACCAACTAAGGAAGAGCTGACCTGGCTTCAGTCTCCTAAGGAGGAGACAAAACCTGAGCTTGGAATCGTCGGCAGAAACGGCCTTGATAATGTTGATATGTCCAATGTTTATCATCACCTGGTACAGATTGAAAGATGTTTCAGAATCATGAAGTCTAACTTCTCAATCAGACCAATGTTTGTTAGAACAGAAGCTCATATCAATGCTCATGTCCTAATCTGCATTATCTCTCTGATTATGCTGAGACTGATTCAGAAGAAACTCGAGGAAAAAGGAATCCATCTGTCAGAGAATGCGATCTGCTCTGGTCTGAACGATGCCAGACTGTCCTACACAGTGAGAAACAATATCAACGTTTATGAGAAACTGACTGTCCGCAGGATGGAGGTATCAACCACTGGAAAGGTTAATGGATACAAGATGAATGTGACTGACTTGCTTACCGAAGTAATAGATGGAGGTAAACTGAATCACTATAATTCCGATGAAGATTTAAGAAAGGTATTTGGTGTTAAGGATCTGGAACTGTTTACACCGAATTCAGCTGAATAATTTTATACGTGCAAAATCAAAATGGCTCATTCCTTATCAGACAAGGTTTGAGCCTTATTTTTTACCCCTGTTGCTGCAAAACACAGGTAAAAATTTCAATATTGATATCATGCACGGTCTTCCTTTTCAGACCGCTCAAAAGGCTCTGTCAGATCTCAGAACAGCCGCCTCTTTAGGCTGTAATCATCTGTCATGGTACGAGCTGACATTAGAAGAGGATACATATTTTGGATCTCATCCTCCGCAACTCCCAGATGAGGACTGTCTTGCAGATATTGAAAATCAGGGATTCTCTCTTTTGAGTGAACTTGGTTTTAACCGATATGAAGTATCTGGTTATACTAAGGACAGACGCTGTCAGAACAATATCAACTACTGGTTTTTCTATGATTATTTAGGGATCGGAGCCGGAGCTCATTCAAAAATAAAAAACGGTGATAAAACCTGCAGAAGAGCTAACCGTCAGGATCCTAAAGCCTACATGGAGGACGTTGAGCAGAGAAAGGATAATTTCTTTGAAGTAAAAAAGACCGATCTTCCATTTGAGTTCATGCTCAACCGTCTGAGAGTTTTTGATGAAACCGAGTATGATGAGTTTGAACTTACCACTTCTCTTGATTTTTCAGCAGTAAAAGAAAAACTGTACAGGGCAAGAGATGAAGGTCTTTTAAAGTTCTCTGATACAGGGTATTCTCTTACGGAGAAGGGGCGCTGGATGCTCAATGATATTTTGGAGTTATTCCTGTAGATTACAGTTTATTGGCAGAGACAGAAGTTTAAGTTACCAGAAAACTCAAAACGTGATTTTTTTTAATTTATTTATCAATAAAACGTGAATTTTTACAGCTTAATGGATCAATAAAATGTGAAAATTTCAGCTGTTCAGCTCAGAATAACGTGAAAACATATGTAGCTTAACGTTGTAGAGAGTAAAAAAACTTCCATACTGAAGTTCATTTTAGGAACTTTCATCGTAAGTTACAGTACATGGATATTGTCAAAAAAAGTTCAGATTTGAATATTTAAACTCTCATAAAGATTAAACTATCACCTATAATTGATGTAACAGCAGTTATCTAACATTAAGACTTATAAAGAATTTATAGAGAGTTTACAGGCAGAGTGCTTCTCTAAACTCTTTTCAAGAGCAGAGGATCGTTCCTCTTAAGGACATTTTATGAACATCAATTCAGAAAAACAGAGACTGACTTCTCTTCTGTCATTAAAATCTGCTCCGCAAGGCAAAATCGATGGAGATTTCAGAGTTGCACTCTATGCCGTTGCCGCCCTGTATCAGCTGGATTTTTCAAAAAGCAGCAACTTCGGTCTGTGTGCCAGCCTGCTTGGCTCTGTAGGTTTTAAAGGTGATATAAGCAGATACAAAACTGAAGATTACTTTAATACTTTAGATGATCTTGTAGCAAAAGGTTCACTAGCACAGATCTGCGATAAGAAAGTATACGCAGTTCCTAGTGAAGTAAAGGTTATTAACGCAAAAGTTAAAGCTGTTGAAGATCCCCTGTTAAAAGGTATTGATGATGTAAAACATTACAGCTATGTAATTTCAGATGAAACTGGTAAGGAATATCATCTGAATACAGACTTGGTTATTATGCCAAACGATGAAGTTGAAGCAATAGCTACTAAGTCTAGTGATATTGCCTTTGTAAAGAATTTAACCAAGGTTCGTCAGTGCGTTTTAGGCAGAATTATGCTCTTTGGCAAAAAGAAAGCTTCCTTAATGCCTGACGAGGCTAACTTAAAAGAGATGATCTTTGACTTTGCTTCAGAATCTGATTTAGGAGAAGCTAAATCAGGTGATGTTGTTATTGCTCAAATTGTCAAGCGTGTAGGCTTAAATCGGTTCTTGGTTAAAACCCGTGAAGTGGTAAAAGATATTGGTAATTTAAACAATATCATTGTCATGGCAGTCTTACGCAATGACATTCCTCATGTATGGCCTGACAATCTGATTAAATCTTTATCAAGAATTCCAAATGAAGTTTCAGCTAAAGATATCCATGGCAGAGTTGATTTAAGAGATATTCCATTAGTAACCATTGATGGTGAAGATGCCAGAGACTTTGATGATGCCGTTTACTGCAAAAAAGAAGGCACCGGCTGGAGATTATTTGTATCCATTGCTGATGTTTCTTTCTATGTAAAACCAGGTACTCTTCTAGATAAAGAAGCTGTTAACCGCTGTAACAGCTGCTACTTTCCTAACTTTGTAATTCCAATGTTGCCAGAGAAATTGTCAAATGGCATCTGCTCTTTAAATCCTGATGTCGACAGACTCTGTATGACCTGTGAAATGGTAATTAGCGAAGTAGGCAAGATTGAGTCATACAAGTTCTATCCTGCCGTAATGAGATCACACGCTCGACTTACCTACACAGAAGCTTGGCAGATGATATCAGAGGGTACAGTCATCTTTGAAGAACATAAATCTGTAATGGATGATGTTAAAGAACTTTACAACCTCTATCAGGCTTTCAAGAAAGATCGTCGCAATCGTGGCGGTATCTCAGTTGAAAGCGATGAATTGCATTTTGTCTTTAATGAGAACATGGAAATTGAAGGTGTAAAACCTTTAGAAAGAAATGATGCTCATAAACTTATTGAAGAGTGCATGATTGCAGCAAACGTAGCAGCAGCAACTTTTGTCTCAGAGCGTCAGGCTCAGACTCTGTATAGAGTCCATGCAAAGCCTATGGAAAAGAAACTTGGCTTATTAGTAACTCAATTAGCACGCTTTGGCCTATCTTTAAAAGGTGGTGACAGCCCTACCTCAAAAGACTACATGTTATTGGCTGATTCTGTTGCTGGTAGAGAAGACGCCAAGATCATCAATGAGTTAATCCTGCGCAGTATGTCAAAAGCAGAGTATAGTCCTGATAACATTGGTCACTTCGGTCTTGCTTTAGAGAAATATGCTCACTTTACCTCACCAATCAGACGTTATGCTGATTTACAGCTACATCGTGTAATTAAGTATCTTTTAGAAAAAGAACAAAAGCACGACTGGGGAAGAATTGGTTCTCGCTCTTATACTAAGGCGGAACTTGTAGCACTGGGTGTTAAGTGTACTGATAGAGAGATTGCAGCAGCGACAGCTGAGCTTGAAGTTGATGGTACTTTAGCTTGCATATATATGGAGAAATTTATAGGTGAAGTTGTTGATGGTACCGTAACTGCATGTACTAAGTTTGGTGTCTTTGTTCACCTAGATGATTATGGCGTAGATGGCATGATCTATATTGGTAACTTTGACAGTTACATGTCATTTGATGAACGCACTCAGACTTTAGTTTCTAACCGCGGCGAAGTTTATGCAGTAGGTAAGAAGGTTAGAGTTGTGGTAGCAGGTGTCAACGAAGAAGAGCACAAGATTGATTTAAGACCAGATACTATGAACAAGAAAGAGCTTATGTATCTGAAAAAAGAGCGCGATGCATTAGTTGCAAAACGTCAAAAAATCAGTCAAAATGCACCGCGTTCTGATAAAGAGAAGATCTTAAAAAATCTTGCCGACATCTCATCTGCTCGAGTTGCAAGTGATGAGGACAAAGTACAAAGAAAAGTAGCTAAGAAGGGAAGCTCTGCTTCATTAGAAAAAGAGTACATCTCAAACCCATATGGAACGGCTGTGAATATGGGACAGATTAAATTCCCCAAAAAAGGCAAGAAGAAATCAAAGAGTAAAAAAGGTAAAAAATAATGTTTGTTAATCAGAAAAAGAGTCGTGCAAGAGAAATTATTTATGGCATCAATGCTGCTTTAACAGCGATTGAAACTGCTCCTGAAAAGATCACTGCTGCTTGGGTAGTAAAAGGTCGTGAAGATGATAAGAGAATTCGTCAAATCGAGCAGAAATTGCAAGCTGTAGGTATCAGAGCACAGGTTGCAATGCGTCACAGCCTAGATGAAAAGACCGATAATGGGGTTCATCAGGGCATTGTGCTTGAAGTAATTGCAACACCTCCAAAGGATGAGCGTTTCTTAGAAGAATTGTTAGAAAAGCTTGAAGATGAAAAGCAGTTATTCTTAATTTTAGATGGTGTAACTGATCCTAGAAATTTAGGTGCTGCTATGCGTTCAGCATGGGCAGCTGGTGCTGATGCGGTGATTGTTCCTAAAGATAAATCAGCATCATTAACTCCTGTTGCTAGAAAGACTGCTGATGGTGCAGCAGAGCAGGTTCCTTTTGTAGCAGTAACCAATTTAGCAAGAACCATTGAAATGATGCAAGAGCACAATGTCGAAGTTGTAGGTATGGCAGGTGAAGCTACCGACACCATCTTTGACTATGACTTTCAGAAGAAGACTGCTTTAGTAATGGGCTCTGAAGAGAGTGGTATGCGCCACTTAACTCGAGAAAAGTGCGATGCTATTGTTAAGATCCCAATGGCTAAAGGTGTTGAGTCTTTAAATGTATCTGTAGCAGCTGGTATTGCTATGTATGAGGTAGTAAGACAATTTTTAGCAAAAGCTAAGTAAACAAAGTCCAATTTAAGCTTTAAAAATAGCCTGAAAGAGCAAAATCTTCAGGCTATTTTTGTGTTTTGAAGTTAATGAAGAAAATAAGTTTGAAAGGCATGAATTTGAACTTGAAGTCTTAAGAAAAAATAGTATAATGTCGGCACTCAGTCGTGTAGGTAAAACCTACATCCGTCTCCTTGTCTGATAAGTTGACTGATTTTATCAGACTTTTACCGTAAGGGGCATTTTAATGCGTAACTACGAAATCGTTTTCCTGGTTCACCCAGATCAGACTGATCAGGTTCCAGGCATGATCGAACGCTATAAGGGCGAGATCGAGAAGTCAGGTGGTAAGATCCATCGTTTAGAGAACTGGGGCCGTCGTCAGCTGGCTTACCCAATTCAGAAGGTTCACAAGGCAACCTACGTTTTAATGAACGTAGAGGCTGATCAGGAAGTTATCGATTCAATCGAGAACAACTTCCGTTTCAATGATGCCATTATCCGTAACTTAATCATCCGTACCAACGAGCCAGTTACCGAGCAGTCACCTATGATGAAGGCTCGCGATGAGCGTCGTTCACGCGATGAGGAAGCTCGCGCACCTAAGGCTGAAGTAGAGGCTGAAGAAGCTTCTGCAGAAGTTGCAGCTGAATAAGGAGAATTAGCATGGCACATTACTATCACCGTCGTAAGTTCTGCCGTTTCACTGCAGAAGGTGTTACTGAGATTGATTACAAAGATGTAGCTTTATTAAAGAACTATGTTACCGAGTCAGGTAAGATTGTTCCAAGCCGCATCACCGGCACTAGCGCTAAGTATCAGCGTCAGTTAGCAACCGCTATTAAGCGTGCTCGCTTCCTGGCTCTTTTACCTTACACCGACCTACAGAGCCGCTAATTAGGAGCTTACAATGGAAGTTATTCTATTAGACAAAATTGGCCGTTTAGGCGGTCTAGGTGACAAGGTTAAGGTACGTAACGGTTATGCTCGTAACTACCTGTTACCTTTAAAGAAGGCAGTTCTTGCAACTAAAGAGAACTTAGCTAAGTTCGAGGCTGAGCGTGCTCAGTTAGAGGCTAAGATCGCTGCAGAGTTAAAGGCAGCTCAGGATCGTGCTGAGAAGTTAGCTGCAATCGGCAAGTTTGTTATCACCGCTCAGGCTGGTGATGAAGGCAAGCTATTCGGTTCAGTTGGTACTCGTGATATCGCAGAAGCAGCTATCAAAGCTGGCGTTGATCTTCACAAGTCAGAAGTTCGTTTACCAGATGGCGTTTTACGTTCAGTTGGTGATTTCGATATCGAACTTCAGCTTCACCCAGATGTTAAGACAACTGTTGTTGTTTCAATCGTACCAGAGAAATAATAACTAGTTTGTTCTATTAGGAAAAACGGAGACTTGTTCTCCGTTTTTTTGATCTGAGGTAAAGGTCATATTTTATGAATGAGTCTCTTCTTCCTTTATTAAAGTGGGTTGGCGGTAAAAGACAGCTCTTACATGAATTAACAGCTAAGATGCCTAGAACTTTCAACACTTACTTTGAGCCATTTATTGGTGGTGGAGCAATGTTATTTGAACTTCATCCTGAAAAAGCAGTTATAGGGGATATCAATGGAGAGCTCATCAATTTTTATAATGCGGTCAAAAACAATGTTGAACCACTTTTAAAACTACTTTTTACCTATCAGAACACCAAAGAATTCTTTTTAGACAAAAGAAATATCGATAGAGATCCTGAGAAGTTCAATCTCTTAACTTCAATTGAAAAAGCAGCTCGTACCTACTATTTAAATCGAACCTGTTTTAATGGTCTTTATAGAGTAAATAGTAAAGGTCTATTTAACACTCCTTATGGTCATTACAAGTCCCCATTTGTACCTGTGGTAGACAGATTTTTAGCAGTGTCCTCTTACCTTAAAGATAATGACGTCAAGATTAAGCACGCCTCATACCTTGAGATCTGCAAAGACTGTGAGAAAGGAGACTTTGTCTACTTTGATCCTCCATACGATCCTATCAGTAGCACCAGCTTTACAAGTTATGCTTCAGATGGCTTCTCACAAAATGATCAGTGTGAATTAAAAGAATTGTGTGGCACCCTTGATAAGAAAGGTGTTAAGTTCATGCTCTCAAATTCAGCCACTCCATTCATTAAAGAATTGTACAAAGACTATAACTGCACTTTTGTTAAAGCAAAGCGTTTTGTAAATCCTAACCGCGAAGGTTCAGGCAGTGCAGATGAGATCTTAGTTAGAAACTACAGATAATCTTTTAAAATTGCTTAAAAATCATTTGTTTTCATTTACAATAGTTGTAGGTGGAAACAGCGATGCATACTCATAATTCTTTTGAAAATTTAAAACCCTTTGTAAAGTGGGTCGGTGGTAAAGGTTCTAGTGTAGAGCGCCTGTTACAACTCATTCCTGAGCATATTGATACTTATGTAGAGCCTTTTGTAGGCTCTGGAGCTTTATTCTTTTCATTAAACTTTGATAAAGCTATTATCAATGATTCAAATTCGGAGCTCATCGCCGCCTATCAGGAAATCAAAGAGAACGTCTTTGAACTTGAGATGTTCCTTTCTACTCTTATCTATGACAAATCTTTATATGAAAAGATCCGCTCATGGGATCGCGAAAAAGATTTTTTTAAACGACCAAGAATTGAAAGAGCAGCAAGACTCATCTATTTGATGAAAACCTGCTATAACGGCTTATATCGTGTATCCAAAAAGAATTATTTTAATACCCCAATGGGTAACTATAAGTCACCACTTATCTGTGATGTTCCTACTTTAAATGCCTGTTATAAGTTTTTAAATGATAAGAATGTTGCTATTTACAATCAGGATTATGCTTCTTTATTAGATATGATCCCTGATAATTCTTTTGTATATCTTGATCCTCCATATTTCCCTGTATCTAAGACCGCTAACTTTACCTCATATCAGTCTGACAAATTCAAAGAAACTGAGCAGTTTAGATTATTAGATTTCTGTATGAATTTACATAAGAGGGGAATTCGTTTCTTATTATCAAATTCAGATGTGCCAGAAGCCCGTGAGATTTACAGTAAGTTTAATATCAAAGTCTTAGAGGTTTGTCGAAGAATTAACTCAAACATCACTAAGAGAAGTGCTGTAAATGAACTTGCTGTAACAAACTATGATGTTGATACAAGTGAACTTTTAAAGATAGACTGAGTCATGCTCAGTCTAAAACGACTCTATAGGCTCTCTAAATGAGCTCCTGTACAGGAAACTGCTCTCTTGCGATATCTACCTTGTTAAAATCAATATAGGCCTTGATAACGCCTTCTTCTGTGTCTAAGGTCTCTTCTAGCTTGCCGTAAGGAGAGACTACCATGGAGTTACCCAAGCCTTCCATAACCGGTGAAATCACACCAGTTTGATTGCAGACAACAAAGTACACTTCATTGTCATAGGCACGAGTTTTAGCCATTGCTCTCCAGATATCTACACAGTCCTGTCTAAAAGCCGGATCTTCAAGTTGATCTTTTGGAAAGATCCAAGCTGTAGGCAAAACAATCATTTTTACACCAAGTTTCATCATGTCTCTAAACTGTAGCGGATAACGGATATCAAAGCAGATAGCAATTCCGGTTTTCCCAAAGTCAAAATCTACACAGCAAATTTTGCTGCCTGGTGTGGATTTAGTGCCTTCTTGTCCACCAAAATAGTTAAAAAGATGGATCTTGTCATAGATGCCAATCACTTCTCCTTCGCGGTTTAAGGCAAAAGACGAGTTATAAATTTTGTTGCCTACTTTTCTTACAATGGAGCCAGCAATGAAATTTGTATGGTAGTGTTTAGCAAGTTTCTTTACTGTATCTAAGATCTCACCACCATTTTCATCTACTACATGATTTACATAATCAGTACTTGTGGCAAAGAATTCAGGCACCACCACAAGATCAATCTTTTCGTCTTTATCAATGGAGTCTTTTAGTGAGTGTTCAAGCTTTAAAAGGTTTTCTTTGACATCTCCGAATTTAGATGAGCACTGTACAACTAGAACTTTTGTCATGACTTTTCCTTACAGACTAAAAAAACAAAAGGAACATTCAAATTTGAGTGTTCCTTTATTAAAAGCTTTAAATATGCTTAGTAGTAATCCCATGGATCGCCGTTGAACTTTTTAATGTCCTTGCGAACTCTTCTAATACGCTTGACTACTTTTTTCTCAGTCTCAGTTGCATTTGCCTCATCGCTTGGAGTTTCATTAGGATCTATGTAGGTGGTGTTACTGTTACCTGCATTCAAGCTTTCTGAAGCGACCTCGGATGCTTGCTCTAGAGCTTCGTTTTGCTCTTCAGATAGAATTTCATTCTGCTCATTGGTTACTTCCTGAGCATTTTGGGAATAATCATATTCAACTTCAAGCTTTTCCTGATGTGTTTTAATCTGTTTTGCTGTATCGGTCAAATGCTTGGCAATTGGCTCGTACTTTGCAATTAAAGCTGCCTTTCTTAATTGCTCAGCACTATCAGTTAATTGCTTTAAAGGAGAGGTCATCTTTTTAGGTTTATTTGATAGTTCTTTTGGCAGAGCGCTCTTACCAATACTTTCAGGTTTTCCTAAGAACTTAGGCTGTGAATCTAAAATATAAACATCGAAGACACACTTAATTCTTGCAAAGAACTCTCTAATTCCCACACGATTGATGAAACTGGTTGTAGGATTGATTGCATTAAATCCTACAGCCTTTAAGTCATATTTATCAGCGATAAATAGAGCTCTTTCGTTTTGGAAACCTTGAGAGATAAAGGTAGCTGATTTTAATAAAAAGACTTTTCTAGCTCTAATTACTGAATCGAGTGTGCTGATACCTGCAAAGTCAAAAACGATCCTCTCTGCTGGAACTCCTGCCTTAATCAGAGCTCTTTTCATAAGACGAGGCTCATTATAAGACTCATGACGGTTGTCTCCAGAGACTAAGATATAATCGATTTTGCCTGACTTAAAGAGCTGAGATGCTGCCATGATCCTATAAGTGAAAAACTCATTAGGAGCACCAGATGCGCCTAAAGGTGAGGTTCCAAATAAGACACCTACTTTGTTATAAGGAATTTTGTCAATACTCTCGTAGGTCTTAAAAGCATAGCTTGAAATCTTAAAGCAGCTTAAAACCACGAAGAGAATTCCTACAACTAAAGCTAAGGCAGCTAAATAACAGGTCGCACTCAAGAAGCGAGACATGTCAGAGCCAAACTTTAAGTCATTTTGATCTTTGTATGACACTTTTTATCCTAGCAAATAGCTTTTAAATTACGTGCTTTACACAATCTAAAGCGCCGATCTTCTGATACAGTGCTTTTAGATTATCAGGAGTAGTTACCTTTACAGGAATGGTGTAAGACACATAATTTCCTTTTGAACTCTTGCGTGGAGGATCAGTTATTTCCTGCATACCGTCTTTTTCAATTGCATCAACAACTTTCTTAATCTCACCAATTGAATTTACGACAGTAGAGTCAACAATCACTCTAAATCCTACAACTGAAGGAAATTTTATGAGTTCTTCGAGTTTTTTGTAATCGTCAGCCATCTTTAATCCTTCAATATTAAATGTTGATTGAAAATATCTTATTACTTTTGCTCTGATACTTCTTCATCATTAGAGCTAAAGAATAAGCAAATCTTATCCCACATTCTGCCAAAGAAACCGCCTTCTTCGATGTCTTGTGCTGATACTAATGGGACAGAGTTAATTACCTTATCATCAAGCTTTACATCGATAACACCTAATTCATCACCTTTCTTTAAAGGAGCAATGAAGGTGCTGCGTTTTAATCTATAGCTTAACTTCAGGTCATTCTGTCTGCCACGAGGGATCAATAGATTTAAGTCTTTTGCAATGACTAAATCAACCTGGCTTTGCTTACCCATTCTTACATCTCTCTTTAAAAGAGGCTTGTTAGCCTGTACGGGAGTGTAAAGTTGGAAATATCTAAAGCCGTAGGTTAATAAGGCTTTATTGTAGTTAGCACGTAACTTTTCAGATTTAGCACCAATTACAGCTGCAACTAAACGCATATTGTCATTTACAGCTGAGGTTACTAAGTTATAACCTACCTGTGATAAGTGGCCGGTCTTAATGCCGTCAACTTTCATTGAGTTATCCCATAAGAGGCGGTTACGGTTGTACTGTTTAATGCCATTAAAGGTAAATTCTTTTTGTGAATAGATAGGGTATTCATCAGGCAGATCACGAATGATGGCTCTACCTAATAAAGCCATATCATATGCTGATGAATAGTTCATCTCATCAAACAGTCCATGTACGTTTGAGAAGTGGGTATCCTTTAAACCTAATTGAGCTGCGTAGTTGTTCATTACAGATACGAATCCTTCTTGAGTACCCGCTAAATGAATTGCCATAGCTACGCAAGCATCATTACCTGACTGAATGATAATGCCACGAACTAAATCGCCAACCTTAATGGTACGACCTACTTCGATGAACATCTTTGATGAATCTGTGTATTTCTTTGCCCAGGCGTCTTCGGTGATGGTTACATCGTCATCCATATGAAGACGACCTGCTTTTAACTCCATACCGATAACATAAGCAGTCATCATCTTGGTAAGCGATGCTGGCCAAATCTTTTCATGAGAATTCTGCTCACAGATTACACGACCTGAATAGTAGTCCATTAAAACCCATGATTGAGCTTCAAACTGAGGAGGCTCTGGTACTACGATAGGAGCAGGTGCTACCCCCTGAGCTTGGGTGGCAACTGGAGCTGTACCATTTTGCGCTTTAACAGCAGCAAATGGATCTGGAATTGCATCATCTGCAAAAGCAGTAGATAAAGAGCAAACTGAGCTTAATGCTAGTGCAAAAAGTGAAATCTTTAGAGTACGTTTAACTGACATCTTGTCTTCCTGATAATAATTTATTTAATCAGTTTCAAAATCTGTTTTATTACTTAAACAGTAACATTCAAAGTGTTAAATTTTTTAATTAGTTAATTTTAAAACTTTTTTATGAAACAATCACTATAACCTTTTCTTTTTAAAGTGTTCAAGGCACTGCGAGCTGTAGAGTCTGATAAAGGTCCTACAAGTACACGGTTGATATTCCCTTCCTTTGCAATAATCACTGGATATGAGATCTTGCCTGACACATTAGCCTTAATTTCTTCTGCCATCTTATCTGAATTACATGCTACTAACTGAATGTAGCTGTTGCCCTTGGATAAGGCGCTAGTTGAGGTATAACCAGATCCCACTACAGCAGAATTATTAAAGACGTTGTTTGATACATAGTTGTTTAGTCTTGTATAAACTCTTTTAGTCTTATTAGCAGTATAGGTCTTAATACTTCTGCTTACAGAATTACCTGTACCACATGAGCTAGAACTTGATCCCCAAGAACCATTTGATGATGGGGTGATGTTGTAGCCAGAAGGTGTACCTACAGCATTAGCATAACTGCCAGATGGATTTACTTTAATAAGCTCAATTCTTACTTTTGAAGTTCCAGTGCCGATCATATCGATAGCACGAGCTGAACCTTCAGATAAGTCCAGAATTCTAGTTCCCACAAAAGGACCTCGGTCATTTACTCTTACAATAACCTTTTTACCATTTCTTAAATTAGTAACTTTAAGATATGAAGGCAGGGGCAGGTTTTTATGAGCTGCTGTAAACCCTTTCTGGTTATAAACTTCTCCGTTAGAGGTCTTTTTACCATTAAAGCCAGGACCATACCATGAAGCGGTACCTTCTTCTATATAGGAGGTAGCTCCATTCCAAATCATATAGTTCTTGCCTAAAACCGAGTAGTCTTTGTTACATCCACCTGTTCTTTGAGCTTCATAAATTGGCTTAGCTCCACCAATACCCTGAATATTCACTTTTTCTTTTTCAGGCATAGGTTTTGTTTTGTTAGGACCGGTACCATAGGTATAGCCACCACCTGCTGAGCCATGACCTGAAGAGGAACAGCCCTGCAAGATAAAGACTAAAGATAAACAAAGAACACTTAATAAGGATAATTTTTGTTTAATCAAGGTATTCTGCTCCTATGTGGTACTTCAATGCCACGTTGTCTCTTTATCTTATCTACGTTCATTGCAATAAATTCAGACAATTCAAAAACAGCTCTAGCATACAAAGGAGAGGTGTTATAACGCATGATAGTGTTGAAGTTGTTAAGACCTACAACGTAACTTTTGCTACCATTTTCAAGATCATAACTAAAGAGTCTTACTTTCTGATTTGGTGACAAGTTAACTTTGGTGGTAGCTCCTGAGGCATAAAGCTCTTCAACAGTTAAATCCCACTGTTTTTTCATTAAAGCATCAACGTTTGCATTATGAGGATGTACGCCATAACAAATACCACGACCAGTCTGCCAACCGTGACCTTTAAAGTAGTTTGCAACAGAGCCTATAGCGTCCTCTTTATCTGTAAAGAGATTGATGTGACCATCACCGTCAAAGTCTACAGCATAATCAATGTAGGCTGATGGCATAAACTGCCCCATGCCCATGGCTCCAGCGTATGAGCCTTTAATGCTGTCATAAGACCAGTTCTCACGATTAGCTAAATAAACAAAACGGGCAAATTCTTTAGAGAAGAAAGCTTCACGCTTAGGATAGTTAAAGCCTAGAGTATATAAAGCATCTAAGACTTTCCATGATCCCATGTTTTTACCAAACAGCGTCTCAACGCCAATGATAGCGCAGATAATTTCTGCAGGGATTCCATAGGTGTTTTGAGCTCTTAAAAGAATTTTTTCATTTTCAAAATAGAAATTAACACCAGCTTGAATTCTGGAGACAGTAATAAAGATCTTACGATACTGCCACCAAGGTTTTGCTTCTCCTGGTCTTGTAATTGCATCAATGATCTTTTGCTGGTATACAGCTTGATTTAAAGCATCCTGTAAAGACTCAACAGGCACTTTAGCAAAGGTGGCTAGCTCATTTAAATCTGCTGCATTAGTGTTTGCAGCACAAGATAGCGCCAAGGTTGCTAATAAAGGTTTTATCGTTCTTTTTAGAAAATCTTTCATGTAAAAGCTGCTATAAGCAGTCTCCTTGTTTTTTTTGTTAATTCTCTCTAAAGAAATTAGTCTTTTTGTGAGTATGAATAGACATAATCATACCAAAGCAAATAGTCAGCGTGATCATAGCTGTACCACCATAACTAATTAGAGGTAGAGGCACACCTACTACAGGCAGAATACCTGATACCATTCCGATGTTCACAAAGATGTAGAACATGAAGGTAAAGGTAAAGCTACCACACAAAATTCTTTCAAAGTTATCTCTTGTCTGCAGGGTAATCAGCACACATCTGCCAATGATAAAGCAGTACAGTGACATTAGAATTAAAAAGCCTACAAGACCTGTTTCTTCAGATAAAACCGCAAAAATAAAGTCTGTATGGGGCTCAGGTAAAAAGTCTAACTGAGACTGTGAGCCCTGTAACCAGCCTTTACCATAAAGACCACCAGAGCCTATAGCAATCTTAGACTGAATGATGTGATAACCAGCACCTAGAGGATCTGATGATGGATCTAAAAGGGTAAAGACACGTTGCTTTTGGTAATCATGCAGCACAAAGTTCCACATCACCGGTAGTGCAGCAGCTGCTGCTCCTGCGCCTACAATGATCCACCACCAGGATAGACCTGCAATAAAAATTGCAATAAAGCCTGCAACTGCAACTAAAGATGCTGTACCTAAGTCTGGCTGCATTAAAATCAATACGGTAGGCATGCCCACAATCACAAAGGCGATGATGGTATTTAATATCTTTGGAGGAAGACTGCCTTTAGATAAAAAAGTGGCTACCATAAGTGGCATTACAACTTTAAAAATCTCTGATGGCTGAATTCTTACCACGCCTAAATTAAGCCAGCGCTGAGCTCCCTTTGAAATATCGCCAAAGAGTTCTACCAAAACCAGTAAGATAAGACCTAAGATATAAAGATAAATCGAGAGCTTTGCATAATAGCGAGGAGGGATCTGCGCTACTGCAATCATCAACAAGAATGCTGCACCGGTTCTGGTGACCTGTCTTGTTAACATATCAATTTCCTGTCCTGAAGCTGAATACAGGACAAATAAAGAAAAGCATAAAGCTAGAAACAAACCGAACAATAAAGGCAAGTCAACATGGTGCTTAGAAAAAAAGGTTCCATGAACTTTGTTTGCATTAACCTGACTTAATGTTGTTTTATCTTTTGCTGTCATACTACTGAAGTACCACGCTTCCGCCCATACCAAACTTTACTACCTGAGGATTTGGATCACCCATATAGCCGTTAGGGTATAAGTCTAGTAAATATTTATCGATGATTGCTCTTGCTACAGGGGCAGCCTTAGTAGAACCACCACCTTCGTTCTCAAGAATTACTGCAACTAAAATTCTTGGATGTTTAAATGGAGCATAGGCTACGAAAAGGGCGTTATCACGGTGTTCAACTTTAAGTCTGCTTGCGTTGTATTTTTCACCCTGCTTAATTGATACCACCTGAGCTGTACCTGATTTACCTGCTGCTTTATACTTAGCTCCAAAAAAAGCTCGTCTACCAGTACCTTCTGGCCCATTTACTACAAGGTACATACCAGTACGACAAGCTTCAAAGTATTTAGGATCTTTAATCTTTAGTGTATCTAAAGGCTCTTGCTGCTGGTATTTGCTTACTTTTCCTGTGATAGGATCGCTTACTTCCTTTAAAAGGTGAGGTGTTCTAGTTACACCATAGTTAGCTAAGGTTGAATGTGCTTTTGCTAACTGCATTAAAGTAGAAGTCCAATAACCCTGACCAATACCGATAGGTACTGTATCACCTAAATGCCAAGGCTGACGGAAACGGTTTCTTTTCCAGTCGCGGCTTGGGTTGATACCTAGAGATTCTTCTGATAAATCAATACCTGTCTTTCTACCAAAACCATAACGGTCTAAGTAGTCATGAATTCTATTAATACCAGCTCTATAAGCTAAATCGTAGAAATAAGTATCAGCTGAAATCTCAATAGCTCGGTACAGATCCATCCAACCATGACCCCAAGGTCTCCAATCGCGGAATTGGTGGGTAGAGCCAGGTAACTTAAAGTAAGGAGGACCAAAGAAAGAACCACTTGGTGTAATTAAGCCCTCATTCAATCCCATTAAACACATCAATGGTTTTACAGTGGAAGCTGGAGCATAACCACCTTGTGTTGCACGATTGATAAGAGGGTGACCTGGGTTATTTAATAAGCGTTGGTACTCACCACCTCGGATACCTCTTACAAAAGGATTTGGATCATAGCTAGGATTTGAGTACATAGCTAAAATCTCACCTGTAGATGGTTCGATTGCCACAACAGCGCCTTTCATCTTGCCAAATATTTCCTGAGCATAGTACTGTAATCTGATATCCAAAGTTAAGGTGATATCTTTACCAGGCTCAGGTGGATCAAAGTTTAAGGTTCTAACCACCTGACCATGACTGTTAACTTCTACCTTTGAAGATCCTGTTACGCCGTGCAAGTAATCCTCATAGTATTTTTCAATACCAAGTTTACCGATTTCTGTAGAACCTTCATAGTTGTCAATCTTGCCTTCAGCTTCAAGTTTCTTAACGTCGTTTTGGTTGATTCTTGAAACATAGCCGGTGGTATGGGTAGTGATATCAGCAAAAGGGTAGTAGCGCTTTAAGTTTGCTACAACCTGTGCATTTGGATAGCGATAAGAGTTTACAGCAAAGGTAGCTATCTGCTCTTCTGATAAAAAGTTTGATAACTCCACACCAGAAAAACGCTTTCTTGTCTTTGATTCAGCAAGCAGTCTCTTAACGTCTTTTTCTGATAAGGATAAAGACAGTAATTTATTCAGATCACGAATCGTCTGTTCTGTGTTTATCAGTTTATTAGGAAAAATTACTAAATGATAAACAGGGGAGTTTTCTGCTAGTACCACATGATTTCTGTCATAGATAATGCCACGAGGAGGTACTACAGGCATCACTTTGATTCTGTTTTCATTTGATCTGGTCTGATAGTCTTTGAAAGAGATGATCTGCAAGTAGTAAAGGTTGCAGAAAAGCACTATCACCATGAGTATGGAGATACCAACACAAATAAAAACTCTAGAACGAAAAACGCTGGTTTCTAATTCCTCATTACGAGTCTTGTTGTCAGACTTATTTGAAGAACTTTTCTTTTCATTTTTCGAGCTAAAAAGAGCACGCTCTTTGCGCTTTTTACTGCTTCTGAAAAACAACTTTTAACTCTGTTTGGTAATTATTAGGCTTAATAAATTTTTCTTTGTTTACGGTCTTTGCTTGAATTTGTTATTTTAACGTTTTACTTGAAAAATATCTTTGAAATTTGTCTTTTTTTACGAAAAAAGTTCAGTTTTCAAGAATAATAAAACACCTTTATAAGGTAAAGACTTTATAGACCGTAAAAACAGTTTAATTTTAAGTTTGGTGCTTATGCTCTATGGTAAGGCAGATTTGCATAAATGCTGTATCCACGATAGATAGTTTCAGCTAAAAACACTCTTACAAGCGGATGAGGTAAAGTCAATTTAGATAAAGACCACATCTCATTGGCTTTTTGTCTAATCTCATCAGTAAGACCATTAGGTCCACCAACAATCAGCACTACGTCCATTCCTAATGACTGCCATGAACCTACCTTTTGTCCCATTTCTAGTGATGTGTACTGTTTACCTCTTTCATCTAAAGCGATGATATAGGCCTTTTTAGGTAGAGCCTCTAAGATAAGTTTTGCTTCTAATTCTTTAGCCTTTTCCTCAGAGCCTTTACCATTTCTCTTTACAGGAGGGATCTCTTCTAGGACAAGTTTCATCTCAGATGGAAAACGCTTCTGATAATCGTTAAAGCCTTCCTGAACCCAGCCAGGCATCTTAGTGCCGACAGCAAGTAAGATAATCTTCATGAGCTATCTAATCTCGTTTAATTAGTTTTTATTCAGCAACACCACTTGCGATACAACGGTAAAGATCGTCTAATTCATAGCGCTCACGAATTTCCTGTTGCATGATATGAACCATCAGAGTTCCTGTATCTACAATTACCCATTCGCCTAAGGTTTCACCAGATACTCTAATCTGCTTTAAGCCATCTTTATACAGAGTATCTACAAGTCTTTGGGCAATTGCGCTTACATGACGGTTAGAGGTGCCTGTGCAGATTAACATGTTATCTGCAATTGAAGAGTTATTGTTTAAATCGATATTAACTAAGTCGTGAGCCTTAGAGTCTTCGAGTGTTTTTACACACTTCTTGATTAAAAGTTCTTTTTCCAAAATTGTTCCTAAGTTTATAAATACTTTTAGTGATAATTTTGTTATCACTTAGAGCTGTCTATAAATATCATTATCAAGAATGTATTCAATCACAGCTTTATCTAAAAATTGCTTACAGCAAGGATAATCATCAATATGTTCAAAAAATTCTGATTTTTTAGCAAAATTTGCAAATTTTTGATAAAAATCCTGAAATTCTATGCGTATTTTACTAGAACTTACGTTATGAAAACACCTTTTAAGAATGATACAGTAGTGTTTATTTATAAAATCATGATTTTGCAACTTTAAAAGTTCGTTTTCACAAAGTCCGAGTTTGTCCTTCCCTAGAAGTCCATAGTTTTGTATAAAGGGAGTGACATCCTGATTGATGTCATTATATGAATAGCCCTCGCGACCTGTCACCACAAGATTAGAAAACTTAATTAGTTCTAATCCCTTATGCCATTTATCAAGATAGGCAAGAGAGTCCATTCCCATACAAAAGAATAAAGCATCATGAGGGTAGAGGTTATGTAATTTCTCTAATGTGTCATAACTGTAATGTGGAATAGAAGGATCATTCTCTATATCACTGATTTCAAATCCATCCCTATCAAAAGATGTGAGTGACAACATCTTTACTCTATCTTCAAAAGAAATATGACAGGTATTCTTATGAGGTGGCATGGCATTAGGAATTATCAAAAACTTATCTAATGACAAAACATCTTTGATATAAGATGCTAAAAGGTAATGATCTTTATGTACAGGATTAAATGATCCGCCTAAAATTCCTATCCTCATTACAATGCCTTTAGTGCTCTTACATTGCTGTTACAGGTTGATACTGCCATGTTTTGTAAATGCATTAGAGCTTCATCATTATTGAAAGCCTGATATGCTTTAGATGCTAATGCCAGTTCACTTACTAAATAGTCATAGAAATCCTGAGGCATGTTTTTAGCAGCAAAGGTAGCGGCATCCATGGTAGTTAGAGCACTAATCCTTAATGGTTTGAAAAACATCATCTTATCTTTGTAGTTAACTCTGCCTGTTAAAAGTTCACTATGACCTCTTAAAAGGCCAATGGCATAAAGTAATCTATCAAAATTACCAATAACTAAAGGTAGTACTTGAGAGAGTGAACTTGTCTGTGTAAGAGATGATAAGATATTTAGTGCTCTTATACTGTTCTTTCCTCCAAGAACAGCAGCTTCTGCAAATTCAAATCCGGTATAACGGCTATTTCCAGAAATGTAGTCAGATGCTAGTTGCAGTGTCACTACATTTGATGATGTTGTTATTTTTACAAGTTCAAAGAACTGATCTACTGCCACAAGATTACCTTCGCAACTCAAGCTTAAAAATTCCAAAGCATCATCTTGAACGGCAAGAGAGAATTTGTTTCTTGCATGATTTCTAATCCACATTGAGAATTTATCACCCTCAGGCGGATACATAACCTCAATTTGCGCTCCTATAAATTTTAGGTTTGCAATGACGATCTTTGCTTTTCCATCAATACTTTTGGTTTTTCCAAAATCATCTTTTAGGGAATTTCCTGCAGCTGTTTTGGCAAGAGCTGAGTTTATTCTACCTATTTCTACGACAGTAACTACACTAGGTCTTGAGTGCATCGCTAATAATTGCAGTACTTGTACTGCAATTGAATTTAAATCATTTAAGTAGATCTTAATAATTCTGTCGCCACCAAATAAACCAGGATCTATAAGCTCATTTTCAAGACGTGCCAAATTAGCTACAGATCCTGAGGTTAAATCTGATGAGGTAAAGAGCATGAATTCTGCTTGTGGTAGTTCCTGTCTGGCTTGAGCAATGACAGCTTTACTTCTTTCATTCTTTAAAAAAGGATCATCGCTAGAAAAGACATATACAGGAGCTAAAGACATAAGATATTACTGCAAACTAAGTGTGATGTTTAAACTTTGAAAAGCTCAAATTGAGAGTTTTTAAAGTATGATAATTAGTGAAATTCTAATAATTAGCGATAAAAAACACAAGTAATTACATCTATAGATATCAACAGATAATTCCAATTATCGAAAACTTAAACTGTGGCTAATATTTTGATTTGTTTGATGATTACAATCAAAAACTTGAAAAAGACTGGATATATCCTATAATGGGAGCAGAGGCGGGAAACCTCTGCTCTTTGCGGTTCTATCTTACCAAACAGGCTGTGACCATAATAGTAAAACTAGAACCACAACTATAAAAAAGTATTTCATAAGAAATCCTTTGTTTTAGTTAAAAACATGGTTCTAGCTCCTAGGTCATTCCCGTGGCCTAGGAGTCTAGAACCGCCGGTGTTACCTAAGTAACCTGTCTAGTATACAGTAATTTTATTAGTAATAATATAAGTTTACTGAATGGGTATACTTATTCTCTATCCTTGTCTTACTTAATCAAATAAAAAAGCCCAAATTTTTCAATTTGAGCTTTCTATTAACTTATTAAAACATATTATTTATTTTCGTTATCTTCAGTCTTCAAGAAACCTTCTTCAGATAATGACTCTGGGGCCTCATGAGGGATCTTAGGTTCTACCTTAGGCAGAGAGTACTCTTTGTTCTTATTAAGTACTTTCATACCATTGTTCAGATCACTTAAACTTACAGTTTTACCTTGAGCAACTTCAGCATCCTGTTTAGCACTTAGAGCTTCTAACAATGTCATATTTCTTGAGTTATCAATATATATGTCATTGTTATCTTCATCTTTTGCTAAAAGTAATTCAGCAGGAGCTACAAAAGGTTCATCAGGATCAGATTGTTTTCCAAGATAGTTAATTCTTGCAATCATCTGATCTGCTAACACTTCATAGCACTCATCAATTACAAGCTCCTGCTCATTAGTTGAAGCTAGAGCATTATCAGCCTTATTTAGAGTAGTTCTAGTAAGACCGTTTCTCATGATGATTGGTTTTGAACTGTTAGGAATAGTAAGTCTTGCTTGAGTTCTTACAATAACATTGTACTCAAGTGCAGCACCTCTAGAGTTAATGGAAGCAAGAGGCAAACTTACACTAGGAGCAGTAATTGAAAGAGTAGGAATATCCTTTCTTTCCTCAGTGGATCTATAAGAAGTACCTTGGTAATCTACCTTAATACCTCTCATTTCAAGCTTATGCACAACTAGCTTATAGAACTTGTTGTGATAAGAACCAGAGACTGCAATTTCTGAAATATTAGAACCAAGCCTGTTCTGATTTGGAACATGGAATCCGCAAGAACTAAGTCCAAGCATCAGTGCGCCTATACAAACAAGCTTGAATTTCATTATTACCGCCTTTACCTATTTACTGCATATCCTAGTTGTATTGCTTTTTTTTAGTCTTTTAAGAACTTTAGATAGCAACGATGTTAACTAATCTGCCCTTAACATAGATGGTCTTCTTAATCTGTTTACCTTCTGTGAACTTCTTAACTTCTTCAGTAGCTAAAGCCTTTTCAGTTACTGTGTTCTCATCAAGACTTGGATCAATGCTCATTCTTGCACGAACCTTGCCGTTTACCTGAACAACAACAGTAATTTCGTCTTCCTTTAAAGCATCCTTATCAACAGTAGGCCAAGTCTCTTTATCGATCTCGGTAGTGTTGCCTAAGATTGACCATAGCTTGAAGCAGATATGAGGAACGATAGGGTAGAGCATTAGCACTACGTTGTTGTATACCTCATAACGAACAGCCATTGAAACCTCATCAGTGCCAGTGCACTTAGAAGCAACATTTAGAAGTTCCATGATAGCTGCAATTGCAGTATTGAAAGTCTGACGACGACCGATATCGTCGGTTACCTTCTCAATAGTTAAGTGCAGATCATGACGTAGCTTACGTAGCTCTGGAGTTAGTTTAGACTTGTCTAGTTTTACACATGGCCCTGCTAAGGTTAAATCCTGAACCTGTGACCATAATTTACGTAAGAATCTCTGAGAGCCTTCAACACCAGACTGTCTCCACTCAAGTGTTAATTCAGCAGGAGATGCGAACATCATGAACAGTCTTACAGTATCAGCACCATACATTCTTACCATATCTTCAGGATCGATACCGTTAGCCTTTGACTTAGACATCTTAATCATACCCTCGTGGTGAAGTTTATGACCGTCTTTATCTACAGCAGAAACAATGTTGCCCTTATCGTCACGGGTAGGAATTGCATCTAATGGATTTACCCAATTCTTAGTGCCGTTCTCATCAAGATAGTAGTAAGCATCTGCCAGTACCATGCCTTGGCATAATAAGCGCTTGAATGGCTCATCATACTTAACCATACCAGCATCACGTAATAACTTGAAGAAGAAACGTGAGTACAGTAAGTGTAATACAGCGTGCTCAATACCACCGATGTACTGATCAACTGGTAACCAGTAGTTAGCTGCATCCTTATCAAACATCTCTTTTTCGTCACGTGGTGAGCAGTAACGAGCGTAATACCATGATGATTCCATGAAGGTATCAAAGGTATCAGTTTCACGAGTAGCAGCCTTGCCATCATAAGTGGTCTTGTACCAGCTCTCGTCTGTCTTTAATGGAGAGATAACGCCATCGATCTTAACATTGCTAGGTAATTCAACTGGTAGATTTTCATCTAACTCAGGAACAATTTCACCAGTCTCATCGATGGTTAACATTGGAATAGGTGCACCCCAGTAACGCTGACGAGAAATACCCCAGTCACGTAATCTGTAGTTTACCTTTCTCTGAGCACAGCCCATTGACTCTAGCTTGTCTGCAATTGCTTTGAAAGCTTCTTCAAAGTTCATTCCGTCAAATTCACCTGAGTGGCAGGCAATACCGTGCTCAGTGAAAGCGTGTTCTGATAAATCAGGATCATCTGAATCTTTTGAAGCCTTAATTACAGGAATGATGTCAATGCCGTATTTCTTAGCAAACTCATAATCGCGATCGTCATGACCTGGAACTGACATCACAGCACCGGTACCGTAATCCATAATTACGAAGTTAGCTACATAAATTGGAACCTTGCGACCATTTAATGGGTGGATAGCATACAGACCTGTAGCCATACCTTTCTTTTCCATGGTTGCAATATCAGCTTCAGCAAACTTCTGAGTACGGCACTCTTTACAGAAAGCGTCTAACTCAGGATTGGTCTCACAGCATTTCTTTACTAATGGGTGATTTGCTGAAATAGAAATGTAAGTAATACCCATGAAGGTATCTGGACGAGTGGTATAAACAGTAAAGGTTTCATCACTGTCAGCAACCTTAAAGGTGATATTTAAACCTTCAGAACGACCAATCCAGTTGCGCTGCATGGTACGAACACGCTCAGGCCAACCGTCTAATTGATCTAAGTCTTTTAATAACTCATCAGCATAAGCAGTGATCTTTAAGTACCACTGAGGAATTTCACGCTGCTCAACTTTAGAGCCGCATCTCCAGCAACAACCATCTTCAACCTGCTCATTTGCAAGAACAGTGTGATCAACAGGACACCAGTTAACAGTTGAAAGCTTCTTGTAAACTAAGCCTTTCTTGTATAACTCACCGAAGAACTTCTGCTCCCACTTATAGTACTCAGGACGGCATGTAGCAACTTCTCTTGCCCAATCGTAAGAAAGACCTAATGACTTTAACTGCTTCTTCATGTAGTCAATGTTTGAATAGGTCCAGTCGCTAGGTTGCTTATTGTTCTTAATAGCTGCATTTTCAGCAGGCATACCGAAAGCATCCCAACCGATAGGTGCTAAAACATTCTTACCTAATAAACGGTTAAAACGTGCAATTACGTCACCAATGGTATAGTTACGTACGTGACCCATGTGTAAGCGTCCTGATGGATATGGGAACATAACTAAGCAGTAATACTTTTCTTTATTCTTATCTTCTGTTGCATGGAAGGTTTGATGATCGGCCCAGTATTTTTGTACTTCTGGCTCAATTTCTTGTGGATTGTATGCAACTTTATTGGCAGACATCGACATTGCTCCGAAAATTACTTTAAAACTTTATGCGGTTCTTTATTTAAAAGAATCAATAAAAAAAAATCTAATTAAAAATAATCTCATATTTTGCCACATTTATAGGCAAATTTGACCAAAATCACGCAAAAATATATGGAAAGAGGTGCGCCATAACATCGGCTTTTGGTAATTTCGAAATAATTCATTTTGTTCCATAAAGACAAAATTGTGCGCTCTTGCGCATTTTGTTTATAAAAATAGTACAATTAGCACAGTTTTGAAAACTGTACAAAAAGTAAAAAGCAGAGACAGATTTATCATGTTAAAAAAATTAGCATTGGCAGTATCTTTAGCAGCTTCTTTTCAGGTAGCTCAAGCCACAACTAATATTTATCCTTTAAATGGTCACCAGGTTTTAGGTGAAGAGCAGGTTTATTCAATTAACGATACTGGAACTACTACTTTAGAGTATGTTGCAGCAGAGTATCATTTAGGTTTGTCTAATATGATTGAGGCAAACCCAGAGGTTGATCCTATCGTTCCTGCTAAAGGTTCAAAACTAATTATTCCTACAAAACTTATCTTACCCCCAACAGTTCATGAGGGCATTATCGTCAATTCTGCTGAAATGAGACTGTATTATTTTAATGGCGGTAATGTAGAAGTTTATCCAATTGGTATCGGTCAGTTAGGTAAAGGTACACCTATGGCTTGGGTTACCAAAGTAGAGCGTAAAAAGGCTGGTCCTACCTGGACTCCAACAGCTAAGATGAGAGCAGAATATGCTGCAGAAGGTGAGTATTTACCAGCTGTAGTTCCAGCAGGTCCTGATAATCCTATGGGACTATATGCTATGTACGTGGGAAAGCTTTATGCAATTCACGGTACTAATGCTGACTTTGGTATCGGTTTACGTGTAAGTCATGGCTGCGTCCGTCTGCGTAATGAGGATAACGAGACTTTATTCCATAAGGTTCCAGTTGGTACTCGTGTAGAGTTCATTAATCAACCAATTAAATTTGCTGAAGAGCCAAATGGAGATCTCTATATTGAGGTTCATCAGCCTCTATCAAGAAGTGAATCAGAATTTGAGAATTTTGATACAACTGTCCCATTCTCATTCACACAAGCTCAGTTACAATTCTTCAAAGATCCAAGAATCAATCAGGATATTCTTAAAAAGGCACTTGATGAGCGTTCAGGTCGACCAGTGCTCCTAAATCCACCAGAGTTTTAACTGTAGTTATTAATGAGAATCAAAGTAACAGCGTTAGCCGTTTTAATACAGACCTTAGTGCTGTCACAAACTAGTTTTGCGCAAATCGAGCTTCCAGGATATGAGGATCCTCGATTTGGTAAACCAAAATCAACGCTGTATGACTTGTTTACTGCTAAGCCAGAACCTGAAGAGATGTTCTGGCTTAAAGATTCTCTGTTTACTCCTTTCATTGAATCATCAGAAAAGAAAGTTGATGTTCTTTTTGAAAGCAAAACTCAAGGGAAAATAAAGCCACCTAAGACTCTTACTGTCTTAAATGACACTTTGTCAGATTATGTGGATGCTAACACTTCTAGTGTTTTGACCTATCTTTTCAAAGATTACATAAAAAAAGGCAAATTCTATAAGATACCTTTAGTTGTAGATACAGATAAAAATAGAGTTACTCGTGGCTATGACGATTTTTACTCTTTTGATTCAGTTTGCTCTGGTTTAGGTATATTAGAAGCTGATTTAAAAGGTAAGTGTGTAAGAGAAAATGAGCGCTCTTTTGGTTTAATTGAAATCAATTATTCAAAAGATCTTGAGCTATATAGATCAAAGCTACAATTAAAGCAGCTTCCTGACAATGGTATAAATGAGTCATACTCCTTTAAACTATTAAGCTCTTTTCCTGCTTTATTAGGTTTTCGCTCTTCACATGATACTAAAGGATTTTATAAAACTTTAACCTCATTCGATAGTAACTTATATTCAGAAAAACTAGGTAAGTACATCCAGCCTGAAAACAAGTTTTCTGATTTTGGTAAAAACTGCTTTTATTCATCTATTGATAAGTGCGGACTCTATTTTGGAGGACGCAATACCCAACTTCTATTAGGTCAGGCTACAGTTACTCATGACAAGATCCCTTTTAACAAAGCTCTTAATTTAGCTGTGCACTTTGGGTTTAATAACCGTCCTTACCTGAATTTAAGAAACACCATCCTATCTGATTCGTCTTTTATCAATTATGGCTTTTATACTCAGGCTGAATTGATGATGTTAAAGGATTTGGGTTACAACATTAATGACAGGGAATTTTATTCAAATTCACTGTACAAGAGTGGTACTAAATTACATCGAAATCACATCATCTTTAATCAGGGCTTTTATGCCTGGTCAGATGCTATCCATGACTATAAGACCGATCAACCTTCAAGAATACCAGTTTCAATTGCAAGTCATGTCTTTGGTAACTATAACGATGTTGTACAGAAAGGCACCATAGCAAGCGTAGGCTATGCTTCAATTGGTATCAGAATTGATGGTTCTTATAACAACATTACCGTTGATAAGAGCACCGCTATCTATGAGAATGGTATAGGTTCAAGTGGTATTGCTGTAACTTATGGAAGAGACAATGTTCTTAACATTGAAGGTTCAGTATCTGCAAACTCTGAAGATGGCGTAGGCATCAGATTTGACTTTGGCTCAAATGCTCTATCCGATATGCGTGAATACCAAGGTTCATACCGAAGAGTAAGAACTTATGATGCTCAGATGGGAATTTTAAAAAGAGAGAACGCTCAAAGCGTAGCTGCACCTGAGGAAATTAGAGGACCTATAGTTTCAGAACTTAACATTAAAGGTTCTGTATCAGGCAAAAAGAGCTCAATCTATATTGATGAATCTGCTCATGTAAAACAAATCAATTTCATGAACAGAGCTAAAGTTAGTGGCGATATTATTTCAAATTGGTTCGCTTATCTTGGTGATAATGGTAAGGCTTTTTATGCCAACCATAAAAACCATGCCTTACTTCCTGGTGTCTTACAGTTTGATGCGCCTTTTAAGCCAATCAATGCCTATGAAGTTAAAAAGAAACTCTCATCTTTGTATACCAATGTAAATTTTGGTGTAAAGAGCGCGGGCTCTTCTATGGAAAACAAGTTGCTCCGCTATGTTCCTGACAAGAAGTCATCAGTAGTCATTGATGGAGATATTACTGGTAAGTCACTTATTCTGTCAGCCTTTGGTGGACACACTACAGTAAAAGGTACATTAGATGTAAAACGTCTGTATGTAGCTGATTCAGTTGTTAACTTTAAAGGTGCCCAAAAAGGCTTAAATACTGTTGAAGAACTTGAAATCAGTCGAGGTGGTCAGCTTGATCTTTCAAATGGAATTGCCGATACCTTTATAATTAAAAAGGATGCTGTAATTTCAAGCAAAGGTGTAATTTGCGTTGATATCGATAAAGAAGGAAATATTTTAGATAGAGTTGTTGCTGAAAACGGATTTAGTACACATGACTCAATTGTAAATTTAGAGCCAGGCCTGTCATATAACGACATTAAGAGTTATCAATCTGATCCTAAGGCGCTTTTAAGATTGATGAACAACTTTAATCGAAAAGCTAATGAAGTTTTAAGTCCTTATGGTGTAATCTCAAAATATCCAAAGCATATTTGGTATATTCAAGGCGAGATGGGGAGAAAAGTAACTTGCTCATCTCGAGGCTGTCATTTAGGCGATTTCGTAAACAGCTATTCTAAATCAGCTGAAGAGCTTCCTTTATGGCGCTATATCCTAAGCTTTGTAGGTTGTTTTGTTATGCTCTTCTTAACAGTAGTTATTCTCAAAAGAACAGGTACTGGTCGTTTTGGTTAATAGCTTCCTAAATAAAAAGCAACGCCTCAAGTGAGGCGTTATTTAAGATAGAGTGTAAGAGCCAAAATTAGCTTTTAAAGTAACTTTGCTAAATTAGATCTATCAATTAGTTCAGGAGTACATGGGAATGAATCCATACCCTTTACTCCGTTGTTATAGGTTGTAGTGTCATTTATGTTAGCTTTTTTACCTGAACTAATAGATCTAACTATATCTATAACAGCATCATGAAGATCATCTCTTGATTTATAGATGGTCATCGCCTGATAACCTTCTTTTACATTCTGTAAAGCTTCAGCTGTGGCATCCTGTCCTGTAATTACAGGAATATTTGATGGAGTGTATCCTTTTTTCTTTAAAGTAAAGATAATGCCATCGCTTAAGCAGTCAGCTGGAGATAAAATGCCATCGAGTTTTACGCCTCCATTAGCACCATACCCTACAGTATCAAGAATTTCATCCATTCTTTTACTTGCAAGATCGGTTCTCCAACCAGGAACATTCGTCTCATTAGGTGAGAATTTTCCTGACTTTACTACTAACGTACCGCTATCGATGTAAGGTTTTAAGATCTGCATTGCCTCTTCATAAAAGAAGAGGTCATTTTTATCATCTAGTGAGCCGTAAAAGATCTCAATATTTTTAGGATCATCTACTGTAGGTTTTAGCTTATCGATTAAGTACTGCCCTTGAATTTTACATACTTGCTGATTATCAAAAGATACGTAGTATGTTACAGCATCAGTCCCTGTAATCAATCTGTCATAGCTAATTACATGAATGCTCTTAGCTTTGGCGTCTTTTAATGGATAAGGCGTTACCATCAATTGAGCCTATAACCAGAGCATCAACATTGCTGTCTGCTAGTCTTTTGATCTGTCTGTTCAGCAGATCGATATCTGCGTCGCCAGCGAAGAACAGCCCAACATTAAAGCCCTTGCTCTTTAGCAGCTGCTCAAGCTCAAAACCTTCGTGATACCATCTGTCCTCTTTGCAATGAAAGTAAAAATGATAAGTTAGCATCAACAGAACAACTACAGCGTTTAGTTAAAAGAAATGAAGAAATCATAAGTACGCAAAAGTCTGGAAGCATACTTATCAATACTAATGAGTATGACAACACAACTTTAATGCGTTTTTACCATATTGCCAAAATGAAGGGATTTGAGTTGTGGGAAGAAGGCAACTCAAAATGACCTTTTGCAGTTTTAGTGTTTTTAATTTGTATATCAATAAGTAACGTGCTTTAGAGGCAATATTTGTAGACAATATGAACGAGACCTTCGCTGAAATGTAGAAACGTGGATTTACCGTA
>OIYG01000035.1_pt1 | contig 141378 bp, 149 predicted proteins | sample 1587861 | NCBI WGS metagenome assembly OIYG01 (sample SAMN03283272) | human gut metagenome | biome: human-associated habitat; material: feces | host: Homo sapiens | place: Peru | collected 2012 | reverse complement strand
CTCCGTTATTATTTTATCTATAACCATTATACCCCCCCCCCTAGGGATTTGGCAAGATACTTATTACTATTTTTTATTCTTTACTGTATAGTTAATTATAAACCCTAATTGTTAGATTTTCACATGGTAAATTTTACCATAAAAAAAGCAACTAATAAGTTGCTAATTTATACACTTAAATTGTGATATACATCTTGTACATCGTCTAAGTCTTCTAATAAATCTACAAGCCCTAGAACTTTTTCTTTTGCTTCATCATCAAGTTCAACTAAATTAGATGCTACAAAAGTAATTTCACTTGTTAAAAACTCTTTTATTCCAGCTTCTTCTAAAGCTTCTTTTACTTGAATAAAATGTTCAGTATCAGTATATATTTCATAGCTATCATCATTAACAATAAAATCTAATGCTCCATTATCTAGCGCTACCATCATTGCTGTATCTTCATCAATTGACTTATCTGTTACGATTACACCTTTACGTTCAAACATATAAGATACAGAACCATCAGTACCTAAGTTACCACCTTTTTTAGTAAAAGAACTTCTTACTTGAGATGCTGTACGATTTCTATTATCAGTTAAGCAATCAACCATAAAAGCTACACCAGATGGGCCATAACCTTCATATCTTACTGATTCATAATCTTCTCCACCTAAAGCTCCTGTAGCCTTATCAATAGCTTTTTGAATATTATCTTTAGGCATATTATTACTTCTTGCTTTTTCTAATACAGCACGAAGTGATGGATTATGTTCTGGATTACCATCAGTACCTCTTGCTGCTACATAAATTTCTTTAGCGATTTTTTGAAAAACTTTTCCTCTTTGTTGGTCTAATTCACCTTTTTTTCTATGAATAGTCGCCCACTTTGAATGTCCACTCATAAATTCACTCCTAACTTAAAAATTGTATTATTATTGGGGATAAAATTAGTAACAATATTAATGGTATAAAGAATATTACTGATATTACTGATACCTTTAATGGAATTTTACTAATTTCAGCTTTTGCTCTTAAGATTTGTTTATCTCTTATATAGTCTATTTGGTTGTACATGGTTTCTATAATACTGTTACCAAATATATTTGATTGAGAGATATTTAAGATAATATTATTAATAGTATCTGATGGTATTCTTAGTTTCAAGTTTTCTAAAGCTTCATTTAAACTTTTACCATATCTTACTTCTCTTAGTGATTGTCTAAATTCATATGATAATTCTGAATCTATACTTTCTGATGTTATTTCTAAAGCTGTTTTTAAGTTACGGCCAGTCTCTAATGATAATGTTAAAACTTCAAAGAAATACATAGCATCATTATCTAATCTATCAGCTCTTTCTGATACTTTTCTATCTATAACTATTCTAGGTAAAACATTAAAATATATTATAGATATTACTGGAGCAATAATATATCCCAATTTAGATATATATAATATCACAAAAAATATCAATATGGTAGTTAAAAATCTAATATTTAGGAAAATAACTGCATCATATGAGTCTTTGTATCCTAGTAAATCAATTTTCTTCTGATATTTTTTTATCGATTCTTCACTATATATTTTATATGCCAAGTTAAGGTTTTTATTATTTTTTTTCATTATACCATCTCCTTAACTTTCATAACTTTTTTAATTATTACTATATATAATACGTAAATTAATATGATTATAAATAAGATCATAAGTCCTATTGGGTTAGTAAACATTGGAGTAAAATAATTAGGATTTAGTATAAATATACCTAAGAATATTAATATTGGTATAAATACTAATATTTTGAAAATAGCTTGAGCAGAAGCAGTTAATGCTCCTAGTTCTTCTTGTAATTTCTTTCTTGTAAAAGAATTTCTTTCAACTGATGCAAATACTTGAACTATATTACCACCTGTTTTATTCAACACATTTAAAGATGTAGTAATATATCTTGCTTCTTTAGTATCTATTCTTTTAGTAAAACGTTCAAATACTACTTCCATGTTTAATCCAAAAGATAAATCAATATACATTTTCTTAAATTCTTCACTAATAGGTCCATTTAACTCGTGAGATACCATATATATGGCTTGCATAATACTAAGACCTGATTTAAAAGAGTTATTCATAATAATAATTGCTTTTAACATATCTTTTTCTATTTGTCTTTTACGCATTTTATTTTTTGATAACAGTAATATATCAGGAATAAAAAATCCTAATAAGAACGATGTCATTATTTGAAGAAATGTTATATTTTTATACTGAAATACATCAGATATTATTATTATAACTATCATGGCAAATCCAAATAGAGTTTTTTTAGAAATATAATCCATTGGATCTTCTCTAATGATTCTAGTATTATCGCAATATTTCTCGTATTTTTTACTATAATCATTAAATATTTTTAACTTATAAAGTATTTTAGATAAATCCCTTTTTAATTTACTATAAAATTTATAGAACTTATCAAATAGTGATAATTCTTCATCTTTTATAACATTAACTGAAAATTTACTAAATCTTTTTTCTAATCTTGCTGCTTTATTTAATCTTAATAACCATAATACTACACCAAATAGTACTATAATCATTATTATTTGTAGAATAAATAAATTAGTATTATAACCACTTGGCATAATATTACCTCCTTAATCTTTTTTCTTTTTAGCTTCTTTTTTTGATATTGCTTCAAAAATATCGTCGACAGAATGAACTCCTCTACTTCGCATTTTCTTATAAACTGATGGGATACGATTGTATAAAACAAATTCACCATTTACTTCACCACTGTCAGTTAATCCTTTTTGTTTGAAAGCAAAAATATCTTCTAGTAAAATGTTTTCTCCGTCAAATCCTGTAATTTCAGAGATAGACGTAACTTTACGTCTACCATCACTTAATCTTTCGATATTTACTACGATATCTAATGCTTTTTCTATATATTCACGTACAGCTTTTAATGGAATATCTATTCCCCCCATTAAAATCATTGTTTCTAATCTATTTAGGGCATCACTAGCAGAATTGGCATGAAGTGTTGTAAGTGAACCATCATGACCAGTATTCATAGCTTGCAACATATCAAATGCTTCTTCACCACGAACTTCTCCTACTATTATACGGTCAGGTCTCATACGTAATGAGTTTCTTACTAAGTCTCTTATTGTTACTTCTCCTTCACGTTCATAGTTAACGTTTCTAGTTTCCAAAGTAATAACGTGAGTCTGTTTTAGTTTTAATTCAACTGCATCTTCTATTGTTATGATACGTTCATCTGGATTAATAAAGTTTGATAAAACATTTAAAAGAGTTGTTTTACCTGAACCTGTTCCTCCACATACAACAATATTTAATTTAGCTTCAACGCAGGCATCTAAAAATCTTGCCATGTATGGAGTTAAAGTACCATTTCCAATTAATGCTTCTATGTTACTCATACTTTCTTTAAATTTACGTATAGTCATTACTGGCCCTTTAACTGACAAAGGTGGGATAATAGCATTAATTCTTGAACCATCAGGTAGGTGTGAGTCAACCATTGGATTAGCTGAATCTATAGTTCTACCTAGTGGCTGTACAATTCTTTGAATAGTTCTAATAATATGATCATCATTAATAAAAGATACAGAATCATCTCTTAATAATTGACCATCTACTTCTATATATATTTCGTCTGGTCCATTAACCATTATTTCAGTGACATTTTTATCATCTAACAATTCTGTAATTGGACCATAACCATTAATTTCATTTTCAATTAAGTTAAAAATATGATTTCTTTCTACATTAGTTAAATCATAACCTTCTGTAATTCTATCAATTTCTTCATTTATGTATTGTGTTAAAAGTTTCTCATCTGGTATTTGGTTGTCAATTAATTCTTGAATTATAGTATTTCTAAAGCGATCAAGTAAATCTTTATCTTTAAATATTTCATAATCATTTTTTACTTCTCGTGATTTTATTTCTTCTGGATTTTCTTTTTCTACTTCAAATTCTTCTAGCCAACTATTCTTCTTCATCAGTATCATCCTTTCCATCATCTTCTATTAATCCAGTTGCAAATTTAGAAAACGTAGCTGTGTCTTTCGAATTTTCTTTTAATACTTTTTCACACATTTCAAGAGTTTTGCCATCGATAATATTTTTATCTAGATTTCTTATATGAAACTTTCTAGGTATTACATAGTCGATTTTTTCTTTAATAACACTTTCAATATCATAATTTGAAAAAGCATTTTTACGTTCATCTATAGCATTATTTAATACTAAAGAAAGATTATCTACTTCCATATTTTTACATATTGCTATAAAGTTTTTTGTATTTTTTAAATCAAATGCATCATTTGTAAAGACATTTATAATTGCTCTTGAGCACTCAAAAGCTACCATATTAGTAACACTTAAAATATGGTTAGTATCAATAATTATGGCATCATATTTATGAATAAAACTTTTTAAAATTACTTCGAGATATTTACGGTCGATTTTTGATGCTTGTCTAGGATCCTTAGGGGAAGCAACAACATCAATATATTCATCATATTTAATAACATAATTTTCTTTAGAGTCCCCTTTATATCTATTATTGGCAACATCGTCACATAAATTATAGATGCTTCCTTTTACGTCTAAATTAAGTGCAAAAGCAATATCTCCATTATATAAATCCAAATCTATAATTAATACTTTTTTCTTTAGTCTTTTGAACAAAGCAGCTAGTTGCAAAACAGTGATTGTTTTACCTACTCCACCTTTCATTGATGTTACAGTAATTACTTTTCCTTTTTTTATCTTTGGCATATTTTCACATCCTTATTATTGATATAAAGGTCCATCATTTGTTTTCATTTTTAATTTTTTATCAGATGTTAGCGAATAACTATCTTGGCCAATTATTCTTCCAAATAAACTTTTTATATCTTTTTTTAAAATTATTTCTACTTCATCTTCACCTAAATATACAAATTTTACATCGATATCTTTATCATTTTTATTTACATACTCACTAATATCGTCTATTTCTAAAATTCCTTTTGAAGCATCTTCAATTACTAGTTCGTTGATTTGATTAAGTCTATTTCTGTTATATGCAATATAAACGTTATCCACTATATATGTAGATAATAATACTAATACTGGTATAATGAGTACAAAAAGAATTAAAACTTGACCCTTTTTATTCATATTTAACCACCCTATTAGTACTTACCTTATATGGTGAAGATAAAATAAGATTTAATCCTGGTGTTATTATATTTATCTTTCTTGATAAAGTAACACGCATATATCCATCACTTTCAGTTGTAACCTCAACTGTTATAGGATCTTTAGTATTTTTATTTACTACTTCAGTTATACTATCATAATCAATACTTGCTTTATCAATATCATTTATATATCCTAGTGCTGTTTCTAATTCGTTTTTATTCACAAATATTCTACCAAAGTCTATAACTGAAAAAATTAGCATAACAAGAACTGGTAAAACTAGGATAAATTCAATTAAAGCTTGACCTTTTTTATTCGTCACTCTACCACCCCTATTATATGTTCAATTATATCACAGCACAAAAAAAAATAAAACTATAAAGTCTTATTTTTATTTCATATTTTTATCCAAAATATTGTTCATAGTTAGCTGCAACTACGATAGTATTAGATAATTCATCAGGTTGACCTTCAACGTCAGAATTATAAGATACTTTAACTGTAATTGATTCAGTACCAGTTTGTTTAGCTAATACTGGTCTAGTAGTTAAATCACTAGTAGATGGAGTTACAGTAAATGTTATAGGTGCAGTTCCTGTTGGTGTAGATGTAATTGAAGCTAATTTAGCATCAAGAGATCCTGTATTTTTAACTCCGATAGTACAAGTTACTTCATCACCAGGTGTTTCTAATGAAACAGCAAGTGTAGCTGTAGTACCACTAACAGCGATGCTACTACCATCACTACAACTTGAATTATCTGCATCAAATGCTACGTTCCAAGTTGAGTCAATGCTTGCTGTACCGTTTACTTTTAAATTGCTAGAAAATGCAGCAAATGCAACAGCCATAACAATAACTACTGTACATAGCATAGCAACCAATATACCTTTTTCCTTCATATATCCTCCTTATATTATTACAAAACAATTGTATCACAATTATTAATTAGATGACAATAAAAATTATGTATTTTATTGTAATTTTTTGCAACAAAAAAAGATACATAATGTATCCTTTTTAATTAACTTACTATGCTAAATCTTGTTCGTAATCAACTGTAACAGTTAAAGTCTTGCTCTTTTGAGCTTCTGTGATTTCTTTGCCACCAGCATTAGCATCAAATTCAGCTCTGATTGTGTAAGTATTAGTTCCTTTAGCAGCTAATTTTGTTCCTTCAGCAATTCCAGATACTGTGTATTTAATAACATCAGAATCTAAAGTTACATCTGTAGTATTACCTTTAGCATCAGTAACAACTGTAGTTAAAGTTTTTGCGTAAGCTTTTAAGTCACCATTGTTAGTAATAGTTACAACACAAGTTCCTGAGTCACCAGGTTGTTTGAAAGTGAAATTAAATTGTGCAGTTGTACCAGTAAAGCTTTTTGTTACTGCTGCAGCTTCACCACCTTCTACTGCTGTTGCATCACATTGAATATCAGTAATTGCTACATTCCATTCAGATGTGATAGTTGCTGTACCATTAATTTTTAATGTAGTTTGGAATGCTGCATATGCAACTGCCATAACACAGATTACTGCGCATAACAAACCAATTACTAAATTCTTACTATCTTTCATTTGTTCTCCTCCTATTTTCTTATACTTTAATTATAGTATATCTAATATTTAAAATCAATATTTTTTCTTATTTTATTACATCTATATACTAACTCATTTTTTGAGCAGCTACTGAAGTAATTTGTAATGTTGCTGTTTTATCAGCTGCAGCTGGTTCACCAGTTACTGTAGTTAAATATTCACCTTTTACAGTTACAGTATGACTCTTACCTTTTAATAGGTCTGTAGTACCTTTATCTGTAGCTCCAGTGATAGTGAACTTAATTGCTTTAGTTCCAGCAGCACCTGTAATTGCATGAGTTAATACTGCATCCAAGTTACCAGAGTTTTTGTAAGTAACTGTACAAATTGCTGAATCTCCTGGTTGAGTAAATTTCATAGCTATTGTAGCTAAAGAATCAGAGTTTTTTGTAGCAGTTGCTGTTACTGAATCAGTAGCTCCTCCTGTAACAGGTGTTTTAGTTGGACAGGCTACTGAATCAATTGCAACTTTCCAGCTTGAATCGATTGATGCAGTACCATTAACTTTTAGTGTTGTAGAGAATGCTGCATAAGCAACAGCCATAACACAGATTACTGCACATAACATTCCAATTACTAAATTCTTACTATCTTTCATTTGTATTTCTCCTTCCTTATCTTATAAATTGATTGTAGCATACAAAAAAATAAATGACAATAGATTAAATTAAAATTTACAAAAAAAATAAAGCACTTAGTTAGTGCTTTACACATTAGAAGTTTTGTACATATTCAGCTGTAATTGTTAAGTTCTTACTCTTCTCTGCATCTGTAGGTTGAGTAGTTACACTAGTATCATATTTACCAGTTACAACGGCAGTATGCGTACCAGTTCCCTTAGTTAAAGTTGCATCTTTTGTAAGTCCAGTTACTGTAAATCTAATTGCGCCTTTTTCGTCATTTCCAGTAATTAATAAATTATTTAATTTAGCATTTACACTTCCACAGTTTTCAAATACTATTGTACATGTTGCTGAATCCCCTGGTTGAGTAAATCCCATAGAAATTGTAGCAGTTGTTGCTGATACTTTAGTAACAGATGCAGTTACTGAACTACTTGATCCTCCTGCTACTGGTGTTTTAGTACAAGTAGGATTATCCTTAATTCTTACACACCAATTTGATTCAATAGATGCAGTACCATTAATCTTTAATGTGGTTTGGAATGCCGCAAACGCAACTGCCATAACAACTATTACAGTACATAGCATAGCAATTAATATGCCTTTTTCTTTCATTATATTTATCCTCCTTATTATTATAATTAAAGTATAACAAACTATCTTTAAGTTTTCAACCAAAATTAAGATTGAGATGCATCATGCTTTTTCTTCTGAGTTTTGTTTCGTAAACCATCGAACAATTCTTCGTCTCTCATATAATAATTATCAGTTATAGTTTTGTTTAAGAATTCACGTTCTATTCCTTGAGGTTCAACACTTTCTAATCTATTTATAACTCTTGAACAAATAATTTCGCTAGATACAGGTATGCTACTATGAAGAGCATCATATATTGCTTTTTCATTTAGTCCAAATGACTGTTTGTAGGCATTAATATCATTACAACTATTTTTCTCGTTATATCTAGCAAGTAAATAATCAAATTCTTCCATATCACTAGATGAGAATACTCTTAAGATACCTTGAGGTTCTATATTTCCTTTTTGACTCAACAACTTGTCCAATGTAATACCAAAAAAATTATAATTTATTCTTCTAGCCAGATTATTTTTATATTGATCTTTAGAAATAGTATCCGATGATGGATCAAATACGTAAATACCACTAAAATCATCATCTTCAAGTATAGCTAAAGTTACATAACTAATTTCGCCATCCACTTTAACGCATCCCATACTAGCCTTTATTCCGCAAGCATTTAAAAGTTCTTTAAATAATAGATTATAGCCGTATGAATTAGCTTTACTATTCTCTATTATTTCAGGTAAGCGCTCATATTTTTTAGAAGAAGCATATTCTAATAATTTCACCCTATCATATAAATAAAGTATTTTATCAAATAGTGGTTTATCTTCTACATTAACTCTAGCTTCGCTAAACCATTCTTTTATCTTCTTGTATTTTGCTAACGTGGTGATAGAATACCTATTTTTTTCTTTTGAATAAGCTATATTCCAAGTCTCTATATTTAGAAAACTTAGGTTTGCTAATTCATTTTCATCACTTGATGAAATATCTTTTAAAATATATTTTTCTATTTTAGAATCATCAACTGTTGGTAATCCTTCTAATAATAATTTAACTTTTTCAATACTCTTTATATCTATATCATCCTTAAAATATACTTGTGATAAATTAATGGACGAAGATAAAAGGTTTATTAATTCACCCAACTCTAGATCAGATAAAGGGCGATCAAAAGATAAGTTAGATAATAACGTAGTTTTGTTTTTTACATCTAAATCCATTAAACTTATCATTTCAACCATCCCTTTTTTATTTGCTATTTATTTTTAGCGCCCTTTAATCCTTTTAATCCTTTACTACCAGAAAATCCTTGTAATATATTTGTACTAAATGAATGAACTTTATTAATTTTCTTTTTATAATCTTTTATAGCTATATTTATCATTTCATCTAATAATTCAGGATACTCTTTATCGATAGGTTCCCACAAATAGAATGCAAGAGACCCTGGTATTGAATTAATTTCATTAACATAAACTTTTTTCTTTTTCTTATCTATTAAGAAGTCTATTCTAACATCACCAGAACAATTTAATGTTTTAAATACATCTAAGGCAATATTTTGTACTTCTTCTTTAAGTTTTTCAGGTATATCAGCAGGTATTTTTCTTGAAGCAGAAACCATTCCTTTACTTGCACCAGCATTCTTTTTAGAACCACCAATATATTTATCTTCATAAGTTAATAGTTCATTATCAGTCATAACTTGTTCTATTACACTGTATTGCATATGTTCATAATTACCTAAAACACTAATATTAACTTCTGTTAAGTTTTCAACTACTTCTTCTACTATAACCTTAGAATCGTATGTTATAGCATCTTCTATTGCTTTTACTAATTCATCTTTATTATGAGCTTTGTTTATTCCAACACTACTTCCTAGAGTTGCTGGTTTAACCATCACAGGGTATTTTAATTTTTCTATTTTCTTAATAATTTTATCACTATCATCTAAATACTCACTATCGAAGAACCATACAAAGTCAGTTGTTGGTATATTAGATGCTTGATATATTTGTTTTTGAAAAATCTTATCTTGAGCTATAGCAGCTGATGATACATCACTACCAACAAATGGAATACCAATACTTTTTAAATAGCCTTGTAGTGCACCATCTTCAACATTAGTTCCATGTACTATCGGAAAAGCCATATCAATCTCTTCAATTGTTCTTTTGAATAATCCTTTAGATTGTAATACGAACTTTCCTTTTTTGCAGTATAGAACTACATTTTTACTATATCTTTTTAATAAATCCAAATCTTGATATACCTCTATGTCTTTTAAAGATTTTCCAGTATACCATTCTCTATCTTTTGTAATATATATTGGAATAACTTCATATTTTTCACTATCCATTTTGTTCATTGCTTGGATAGCAGATATTATACTAACTTCGTGTTCAACGCTTTCTCCACCAAAAATAACTCCTAATTTAATCATAAAATCCTCCTACTTTTCTGTATATGTATCCGGTAAATCATTTTCGAATAACGCATACAAATCCTTTTTATTTTTCAATGTATTTAAAATAGTATATGCTTCTCTTACATCGTTTAAAATATAAATATTTTTTTCATTATAACCTTTTTCTAGCAATCCTTCATAAATTGGTTTTGTTCTATTTTTACCAATTAAGATTACTTTATCAGCAACTGATGCAATTTGCTTACCAAATTCTTTGTTTAATTCTTCTTCGCTATCACCTAATTCAACCATTCCTGGAGTAACTACAACTTTATCACCATTCATCATCTCTAAAACGTCAAGTGCACTTTTTGCTCCTACTGGATTAGAATTATAAGCGTCATCTATTTGATAAAAATTTCCTATTTTTTTCATTTCCAATCTATGCTCAATTGGTCGTACTTTTTTAACTCCCAATTGTAAATCTTTAATACTTACACCAAATTCGTACCCTAATGCCAGTGCAGATAAAATGTTATATACATTGTGTCTACCTAGTAATTTAGTTTCAAATTTGTATTTATTTTTATCTCCTTTAAATGTAGCTTCAAATGTTGTTCCTGTTCCACTACATTTAATATTATCAGCAGATATATCAACATCTTTATCATCAATACCAATCCACAATATTTTACATTTGTTTTTTAATTTATAACTTTTTTGCATTGGATCATCAGCATTTAATACACCTACACCATCTCTTGGTAAATATTCAATAAGTTCCATTTTACCTTTTTGAATATTTTCTCTACTTCCAAAAGTTTCTAGATGGGCTGTACCAATTGTTGTTATAATTCCATATTTAGGATTTACAAGTTCACATAGCCTATGAATTTCTCCTGTTACATATGCACCCATTTCTGCAATAAAAATATCATCAAATTTACTAAGTTTATTATTAATTGTAATCATAAGTCCATTAAAAGTGTTTAAACTTTTTGGAGTTGGTAATGCATTATATTTTACATTTAAAATATCAGCTAAAATATTCTTACAACTAGTCTTACCATAACTACCAGTAATTCCTACGATTTTTAAAGACGTCATACTCTTTAACTTGTTTTTTGCCTTTTGTTCATAGTAGTGATATACCATTCTTTCTATTGGATGATTTATTATTAGTGCCATAAATACAACATAGAAGTTTAGACTTGCCATGATCGTTAACGTAAGCAAACATTCTTTTATATATTCCTTAGCAAAAATAGAAATAAATATCGGAATTAAATATAAAATATTTGTAGTTACCGCTAATCTTTTAATTCTTTTAGTAGCAACTAAAGGTTTTTTGTTTTGATCTTTTTTCTTTTGTTCTTGATGTTTAAGATAGGATACTACATACACTAGCATCATAATAACTAAGAAAATATTAATTAATGATTCATTCTCAGTTAACAAAACAAGTATTGAAAAAAGTATTCCATATAGGCTTAAACTTTTATATATCAAGCTTTTATTTTCCCAAACCCATTTTAAATATCTATTGTTTTCATTATACAAGTTTTGTTGTAGCATATGATATGATTTCATACTAACATCAATAACATAAACTATAATTAATAAATATAAAATATAATATAGAACCATAATACCTCCTATAAGAAATTTCTTAAAATGTTTGCAACATGATTTAAGTTTTCTAAATATGCATAATGTGTAGAATTAGGTAGTACAACGAGTCCGGCATCTTTCATTATTTTTTCCATTTCTTTAGCTTCTTCTACACTCACTGCCTGATCATTTTCTCCCCAAATTAATAGTGTTGGACATTCTATTTTTTTACAACATTCGCCTAAATCTTCGTTTACAGTATTTACTAGTATTTTTCTCATCATTGGACTTGCTTTTTTATAATCAACAGAACCAATATGCTTTTTAGCAAAGTCTTCTAATTTATTTAGTATTGGTACTTTTTTCATGAATTTTAATGTCTTTACTTTTAATGATTCAGTATTTGCTTTAGCAAAACATGGACTTCCAAATAATACTAATTTATCAACTTTATTTTTTGAAGCATATATAATGGATATTCTTCCGCCAAATGAATGCCCTATTAATGTTGGATTTTTTATTTTTAGTTTCTTTACAAACTCTTCTAAAATATCGCTATAATCATAGATACTTAACGCTTTCATAGGTTCACTACTATCTCCAAACCCTGGTAAATCCAAAATAGTTATTCTATGATTTTTAGATAATTTATCACCTAGAGGTTTCATCATTTCAATATTTTGACCCCAGCCATGAAGCAATATGATGTCATTACCCTCACCATATTGTATGTAATTTATATCAATTGATTTAATGTTTATTCTCATATTTACACCCATAATTATTATATCACAATATGAAAATAATACAAAAATAAAAGAAGTAGTTTACACTTCTTTTTAAATTAAAGATCTTCTTGTATATATTTCAACGTTCTTATCAGCATAAACAACAACTTTAGCTTTTTCTACTACTTTAACGAAACCAAGTCCATTAACTACTATATCTTCATGATATAAAACATCTAATTCATTTGGAAATAAATCTTTTAATTTAGTTTGACGTTCTAGGTTAAAACGTTGAACTTTTAAATCATTTGACATAAATACAGTAAAACTATTTTTATCTCCTTCAGTATAATCAATTCTTATTAAGTCCCCAATAATTAAGCATTGCCCTTTTTTTATTTGATATGTTTTAGGTTTAATTTCTTTTTTAGGATTTATTTTCTTTAATAAGGATGGATCAACATAGTTAACTATATTACCTCTATCTATTAATCCTGGAGTATCCACTAAGATTAAATCATCATTTAACTTGATAGATATTTTATTTAAAGTTGTAGAAGGAAGTGGTGAAATAGTTAATTCACACTCGTTTTCAGAATAGTTCTTCATCAATTTATTAATAAGAGTTGATTTACCAACATTAGTATGTCCTACTACATAAACGTTTTTACTAGTTTTATATTTTTTAATCATTAATAATAAGTTATCAATATTATAATTTTTATTAGGACTAGTAACAATAATATCTTGGTAATCTAAATCAAGACTTTTAAAGTATTCAATTAATTTTTCATCTTTAATGCTCTTAGGTAATACATCTCTTTTACTAAGCACTAATATTACTTTGTTCTTTATATAATTTCTTATATATTTTATATCCCTATCCAAATTTAATAAGTCAACAATATATAGAACTAAATCATTAGTTTTATTAACGCTTTTTAATATTTTTATATAGTCTTCATTAGATTTAGTAACTATCTGATATTCACCATAGTTTTTCATTCTAAAGCAGCGTGAACATATATCGTTTTCAATACTAGCTGTGTAACCTTCCATAGTCATATTTTCATCTTGTAATAAAATACCACAACCAATACAATATTTTTTTTCTTTACTCATAATAAATTCCTCTTTCTAAAACACCTTGTTTTTTTAACGAATTAAAAATAAAGGTTTCTAAAATTCGATTAACTTTTGTTATTTTTAAGTCTTTTTCTCCTAGTGGGTCGACTAATATTGTTTTAATACCATATCTATTGCCGCCTAAAATATCGGATACTAATTGATCACCTATAATACATATTTCTTCTTTTTTTAAGTTGTATCTACTAGTAACTTTTTTGAAGCCAAAAGAGAATGGTTTTCTTGAAAAACTAACAAAGTCAACATCAATTATACTACAGATCTTAGAAATTTTTCTCTTAAAATTATTGGAAATAATTATTATTTTAAAATCTTTCTTTAATAGAATTAGTTTTTTCTCTATTTTTTCTTCTAATTTTTTATCTCCTTTTTTCAACAATGTATTATCTAAATCGAACAAAATACACTTAATACCAGAGCTCTTTAATTTTTCATAATTAATACTGGTTATGTTTTTTTGATACATCGTTGGGATAAATTTTCTAAACTTCATAATCCCCCTATAAAAGCAAAGAATAAACTTTAAGCTTATTCTTCATTAACATTATTGATTTTATTAAGTTCGTCTTCACTCATAACTTTAGTTTTTTCTATTTCTTCTTTTACTTGTTCATTAGAAACTTTTGTTTTTTTAGTTTTTTCTTCAACTTTTTGGTTCTTTTTAGCATTATTTTTTTTCTTTTTAACAATTTGAATTATTATTAATACTATTAGAACTAAAGTTATAAATAATTCTAATACTAAATAGAAACTAACTCTTTTGTCTTTTAGTATTGTAATAGTATAAGTTGTAGAATCAGTTTCATCCCCTTCTTCTAATCCAATTGGTGATACTTTTATTTCATACTTATCTCCAGCTTTTAAATCTATTTTAGTATCTTCATCTATTTCTCTACCATTATAGTAAATTTTATATTCGACTACTTTTTCGCCTGCTACAGTAACTACACTAATATCTAACCCATTTTTATATTTCTTATTAAATACTACTTCATATACCATAGTGTTTTTATCGAAATCTATATTATATCCTTTTATATATAATGTCTTTATTTTCGTATCTACCATTTTATCGGTATTTTCAAAAGTAATGGTATATTTTTTTTCTTCTCCACTTTCACTTGTAACAGTAATAACTACAACGTTGTCACCGACTATAATTTCTTCTGGTACTTCTACTTTTACTTGTGCTTTAGAGTCCACTGCTACAGCGTCTACATCAAGTTTTTTTAATTTATAAGTTTTAATAGTATAATCAGTCTTATTTTTAGATAGTTTTAATTTTATTTTTCCAGAATTAATTAGTACTTCTTTTAAATTATTATTAGTATTTCTATCGTCTTCACGAGTTATAAGTAATTTGTAAACTTGGATATCTCCAGCTTCACTTTTAACTTTAATTAATACTTCATTTTCTCCATACTTAATTTCTTGTGTTCTTTCACCAAAATTTTCTACAAAAGTAGCATTAGCATTAGTAGGAGTTGCTTTTATAACTATTTTATCAGTATCAGATGGCACTTCCATTTCATATTCAAAAACATCTTTTTTAAATCCATCAATAGTTTTACCATCTATTTTGATGTCTTTTAACGAATTATCAGTTGATTTTATTGCAAGTGATACTTTATGACTTGCATTCTCAGATATCGCTACTAAATTCTTACTATCATTTTCATCTAGAGTTGTTACTTTAATATTTTTTAAAGATACAATTGTAGTTTGTTTAGGTACATTATCCTTAATCTTAAATGTAATTGTAGCAATAGTTGAAGTACCTACTGTACCATCTTTATAAGTAAAGCTTAAATTATCAGTAGTATTTTTACCGGTCCATGACTTAGCAGTAATACTTTTTAACTCTAAGATATCTTTATCATAGCTTAATTCTGCCTCATATTTAGTTGCTTTTTCTTCATCAGGTGAAGTTATTTTAATATCATATGCAACTGTATCTCCAGGTTTAGCATATGTAACTCCTGATAATTCGGTCGTTGGTTGTGCAAAAACAATTGTTGGTAATAAAATTATTCCTGCTATAAATAACAGTAACCCCTTAATCTTTTTCATAAAAACACACTCCTTTAATTATTAACCCTATGTCTTACCATTGGGGTATCCATATCTATTGCTGCAAATTGGTATCCATTTGCTATTCCATAATCTATTATATCATTTAATGCTTCTACTGTCTTGTAATTATTTTGAAAGTCATGCATTAAGACAACATTGGTTTGATTGTGACTTAAGTGATTAACTACATTGTTATAAACATCTTCTTTGGTTTTAGCTCCTCCAGCATCACTACAATCGACATTCCAATCAAAATAATGATATCCTCTTGTTATAACTTCAGCCGTTAATATTTTCATAATTCCAGTAGAATACTTTTTACTTATAGTATTAGATCCTCCACCAGGGAATCTAATTATTTTAGGATCTTCTCCTGTAATACTTTTTACTTTTTTATCTATTGCTTCTAAATCAGCAAAATAATTATCCACAGAACTATATACTTTTTCATATCTATGGGAATAAGAATGAAGTCCCACTGTATGACCTTCAGTATATTCTCTTTTAATTAATTTATTTAAGCTATCATCATGATTTATTACGAAAAATGTAGCTTTAACATTTTTCTTTTTTAATATATCTAATATTTCACTAGTTACATTACTAGGTCCATCATCAAATGTTAAATAAATCATACTATTTTTATATATTCCATTAGAGTTACTTATCTTATTACTTTTTACATAAATAGTTCTTGTTGTTTCTTCTTGATTACCGGCACTATCAGATACTTTATAAACTATTTTATAAGTTCCAACCTCTTTTGTATTTACGGCACCTGTCACAATAACTTTGGAAGTTATATCATCATCACAATTATCGATAGCAGTATAGCCTGGATCTTCATACTTACCATCTTTATCTATATATATAACCTTATCCCCTTTCAGAGTGATTACTGGTTTTTCATCATCAACTCTTGTTAAGTTTCTTACTATCTTAGTAGTATTTCCACTAGAATCACTAACAGTATAAGTTATTTTGTTTTTTTCTTCTTTAATTGTTACCTTTGATGTTATATCGCCATCATAATTATCAGTTGCTTTAAAGCCCTGATCCCTATATTTTTTCTTAGGACAAGCAGATACACTAGTTCCACCTTCTAAAATTATTTCTGGTTTAATATCATCTATTACTTCAACTATTCGTTTTTTAGTTACTTTAAAAGCACCTTTTTTTATTACATAGCTTATCTCATATTTTCCTATTTTAGATGAGTTTATTTTTCCTTTAACTTTAACATCACTAGAAACATCTTTACCTTGATAAGTTGCTTTTACACCACTATCTTTATATTCTTCCTTTAGCTTTATTCTAATTACTTTATCTCCTAATAGTTTGACATTAGGAACGAAAAATACATAACACATTGCTACTATAGCAATTATTGATACTAAAGAAATAATTATAGCCAATAAATTCTTTTTATTTATCCTTCGCTTGATAGACATCTTCTTCATTATTCCTATCATCCATTTCTTTCTATTTTATATACCTATATTATAGAGCTTATGGTTGTAAAAGTCAAAAAAAGATAGTAAAAACTATCTTATTACACTTTCTTATTCTTCATGAATTCTCTTAATATTTTAGTAAGTGCTCTTTTTTCAATTCGTGATACATAGCTCCTTGATATTTTTAAATCCTTTGCTATTTCTTTTTGAGTTTGTTCATTAGCATTATTTAAGCCATATCTTCTTACTAAAATTTCTTTTTCTCTAGAGTTTAACACTTTTATATAGTCTTTAAGCAGTTCAATATTATCTTTCACTTGAAGTTCTTCAGCAAAATCTGGTTTAGGCATTTTTAAAACATCTAAAATTGTTATTTCATTTCCCTCTTTATCGAATCCAATCGACTCATTAATAGATATATTTTTATTATTTTTGTTATTGCTTCTAAAGTACATTAGTATTTCGTTTTCAATACATCTGGCACAGTAAGTCGTTATTCTAGTTCCATGTTTAATAGAATATGAATCTACTCCTTTAATCAATCCAATAGTACCAATACTTATTAAATCATCTTGATCAATATTTTTGTATTCAAACTTTTTAACTATGTGTGCTACTAATCTTAAATTATGTTCTATTAATTTGTTTCTTGCATCTTTATCTCCTAATTTAGCAAGTTCTATATACTTATCTTCTTCCTCTTTAGATAAAGGATCAGGAAAAATATTATTAGAATAAGATGCTGTAAAAAACATTAAACTCTTAATTAATTCTAACAAAGATAACCACATATACTTCCTCCTATTTAAGTATATGTTTATAGTTTGCTTTTATTTTTAAAGTATTCTTCTACTACATCATAGTCACAGTACTTTATATATTTATCTCTAATAGCCATATAGTTATCTCTACCCTTTCCTGCTATTAAGATAATGTCATCTTTTTTGGCATGATCTAGTGCAAAATTAATTGCTTCTTTTCTATCGATTATTACTTCATAACACCCTTTATTATCTTTAATCATTTCATTAATTATTTCGTGAGGATTCTCATTTCTAGGGTCATCAGTAGTAAAAATTACTAAATCAGAATTAGAAAGTACTACATCACCCATCTTACTTCTTTTTTCTTTTTCTCTACCTCCAGCACTTCCTGTTATAGTAATGATTTTATTCTTCTTTATTTTGTTTAGATATTTTAGAATCGATAATAATCCATTAGGTGTATGGGCATAATCAAGTACTATTTTATACGGTTGATTAAAATTCAAAAATTCACATCTACCTTTGGGAACAGTAATGTTTTTTATTCGTGGCAAAATATCTTCTATAGAAAAATCAAGGGACAATAAACACAATATTGCAGATGCTAAGTTATAAACGTTAAACTCACCAGTTAAAGGACTTTCTATTTCATAAATTCTATCTTTGTATAAAAAGCTTATATTAGTAGAATTATCTTTTTCTATTATATTTTTAATACACAATGTAGCATTTTTATTTTTGCCATAAGTAAGCTTATTTTTAGCAATACTTGCAAACTCTTTATAGTATTTATCATCCATATTTAAAACAGCAACACCATCATGTTTTAATTGTTTAAAAAGTTGCTTTTTACTATTAATATAATTTTCTATAGTCTTGTGTACATTTAAATGATCTTCTGTAATATTAGTAAGAATCCCTACATCAAAAATAAAAGATGTTAATCTTTTCCTATAAAAACTTTCGCTTGACGTTTCCATAGCAACGTATTTTAAATTTTCTAAAGTAAAACGATTTAAATATTTATATATTAAATGGCATTCTGGTGTAGTATTTGAAGTTTTTTCATTAAATGATTTACCTACTACTCCATTAGTACCAATATAACCACATAAATCATCACCTAATAGGTCTTTAATTATAGTAGCAGTTGTAGTTTTTCCGTCAGTTCCAGTAATACCGATTAGTTTAAGCTTGGTATCTGGATAATCGTAGAATTTTCTAGATAAAGTTGGTAATTCTTTATTAGGATCAGAGACTTTTATAAAAGGCACTTTATAATTGTTTCCTTTTTTTACTATTAAAAAAGATGCACCATTAGAAATTGCTTCATCAATAAAATCATGACGATCGCAATTAATTCCTTTAGTACATACAAACAAATCTCCAGGAGTAATCTCTTTTGAATTTATCTTAATATCTTTTATCAAAGTATCATATTTACAATCATAAAGTTCATTAATTCTTTTCATTATATCACCACTATATTATAAGTAATTAATTTATAGAGGTGATTTAAATAAAAAAACAAGTGATGATTCAACCACTTGTTTATAATATTAATTGGTTTTAATAAAATATGGTTTTTTCACTGTTCCGTCACCACTTGTGATTTCTACTGTAGATTTCAAATTGATGAATGGACGCATGTCAAACTGAAAACTCAGGTCTTCGTAGTATATGCCACCATCTTCGGACACACCCCATATGGCGGCAGCAGAGTCAAAGAAGGCTGGTGACATTGTCAAAAAAGTATTTTGCGCATAAAGATAATAATTGCTGTTTTCTTCGAAAAATGTACCACCTGCATATGCTACTTCATCTGCTGTTATTAACCCTATTGGATATGTTAGTGCTTTATTTCCTTTTGTAGAGCTTGATGTTGTATATAAATCATTGCTTTGTGGGCACTTAAATTGAGGCTTTGCCTCACTAATACCAACATCCGGATCTAATCTTGATTCTGCCCCATAGTATGTAGCGTTAGTTCCATAACCTAAAGCAGTATCTCCACTAGCCCATGTATCAGCACTAGGTGCTACACTTCTATCTCCACAAAATCCCGCATCTTCTATTAAAGAAGAATAATTTGTTAGATTATTTTGATACCATGTATCCACTATTTTTTTAATTGTACTTGAATTTGTATTCTTGTGAGTTTCTGCATATATCGAAGAGCCAGCTGTTCCATTAATTGTTAATTGTGTTGCAAAGGCGGCATATCCCACTGTCATTATACATATTAATGTACACATCGTTATTATTATTATCTGCAATTATTATCCCCCTCCCCCTAGGTATTTGGCAAGATTTTTATTAACTAACTCTACTATTATTTACATCATTTAATATGGTAAATTTTGCCACAAAAAAGGCAGTTACTTAAAACTGCCTTTAATTAATATTTTCTTTATTAAAATATATTTTCATAACTTTATAGTATATCGCTTCAATGATTCCTATTACTAAAACGATTATTCCATATTTCATAAAGATTGGTGATATATTATTACTAATAAAATTAGTTAATCCTTCAGGATAATTTGTAATAGTTATCATATTACCAATAGCATAACCAAATGCTGTAACTAATCCTCCTGATATTATTGTTGGTATTCCTATCCATATAGCAAACTTATAGATTGACCAGTTTAATACTATTATCAATGCTGTAATTACAAGAATTGTTACTAATACAAGTATTCTTATTTTATCACTAAAAATAGTTCTTACTATTTTAATATTATTTAATGTTTCACTGCTTAAATTATCTTCTAAAGATGCATTTTCAATAAACTCTTTTGATACCTTATCAACTTCAGACAAAATACTTTCTTTTTGTTCCTTACTTAAAGTATATCCCATTTCGTTAGCAGCTCTATCTAAATTTTGTCTTGCTATTTCTACAATTTCAGAACTCGTTACTTTTTTTACTTCAGTGTTGTAGAAAACGTTTTCCACTAAACTCCCTGTATATTCTCCTATCAGTTCTTTAAATTCAACAGAATTTACTATACCATCAATTATTCCACTATCAATATTATTGTCATTTGCTATCGAATAAAATGCATTAGAAAATCCACTATCTAATACCTCATTTATATTTGAATATTTGACTAGTTCTTTTACATTATCTTTAGTAACTACTTTAACACTTATAGTTAGTACTAAATATGTACATATTCCTAAAAGTAACACAATAGATAATAATGTGCTTAATATTTTTGCCAATACCTTTAATAGCATCTTCATTATTTATCACTCCTATTTTTTACAATCAATTTTTTTACTTTGTCCATTAATTCTTCATTAGCTTCAGTTAAATCATCTGTTTTTATCTTATAAGGTTTACCAAAACATATAGTTATACTGTTCTTTTTAAATATTTTATATTTTCCAGTAATTGAGAATGGTACTATTGTACTATTAGTTCTAGAAGCCATAGCAACAGCCCCATATTTAAAAGGCATAATTATCTCATTTGTTTTATTAAATGTGCCTTCTGGAAATATTCCGATCAATTCACCATTGTTTAACTCTTCTATTGCTTTTTCTAATGCATCATGATCTTTTTGTCTTCTATTTACTGGAATACATGCCATCGCTTTAAAAAAGTATTTACCCATTCCTTTAAACAACTCATCTTTAGCTAAAAAATGAATTGTTCTTTTAGTACTACAAAATAATAATGGAATATCAAAATTATTAGTATGATTACCACAAATTACTACAGCACCAGTTTTAGGAATATTTTCTTTTCCTATAATAGTTGGTCTATAAAATATTAAAAATAAATATTTCACAATTGGTCTTAATATTCGATATAAAATATTGTGTTCTTTTTTCATAAGACATCTCCTAATTCTTATAATTATAATAACATCTATGTGTTAAAAAAAAAAGACCTTACGGTCTTAATTCCAATTATAACTATAATTTACAACTGTATTATTTCCTTTAAGGTCTGTTATTGTAACTTGTTCATTAATATCTGTAGTTGGTGCATTTGTTGGAACATCAATTATTTTACTTATTGATTTTTTATCACTTGATAATACCCAACCAGATACATCAGTAATTTCTTCATCAGCAGTTACAGTAATTTCAACTTTTGTTTTATTTCCTAACTCATCAGTTTCGTATGTAACGTTTACTAACGCATTAGGAGCTGTTCTATCTATTGAATCAATAATAATTGTTGCTGCATAATGTTTATTTTCAGTTAAGAATTCAACTAATTCGTATTCTACATTATCAGTATAAACTTTATAGTATACATATTGTCCATTGCCAGACTTATTAGCATCCAATTGCCATCCTTCTGGAATGTTTGTTACTTCTTCTTCTGTTTTAACAAATGCTGTTACATCTTGTGTCGTTGGATCTTCACTATATTCTACAAACAAACTATTTAATTCAATATTAATTTTTATATTAATTACTCCAGTGTTATTATCACTGTCAGTATAATTTACATTATATTCTCCAGCTGTATCATATACTTTTTCATATTTGTATATTCCATCTTCTAAAGATTCAGTCCATCCTTCCTCACTAATTGTTAATTGTTTTAATGAGGTAATTGTTGCTTTCACTTTGTTTGCTACTAGGTTTTCTAGTGTTAGACTTGGATTATAAGTAACTTTATTTCCAATATAATCTAAATCTATTGTTACATTACTTTTATTACCTGCAAGGTCTGATACTTGTAATTCTTCATAAGTATTGCTTGTATATTCTCTAGTTAGAGTTAATCCATCTTCTGATAATGTCCATCCTTGTAGTTCTTGTAATTTTTCATTAGAAGTAATAGTAACTGTTACTTTTTCAACTAATTCTGTTCCATCAGAAGAATATTCTACATTTATTATTGGTGCTGTTCTATCGATTGTGAAAGTAACTATTGTTTTATTACATGCTTTATCGGTTGCAGTAATAACATAAATTCCTTCTTCTGATAAAACTGTTTCATCATTAACGAAACTTATTTCTTCACCATTTAGTGTTACAACTATTGTATCTAAGTTAACATCTTCGATTAGAACTGTATCACCATCTTGGTAATATTCCCCATCTCTTGGTCCAAATATTCTTGGTGTTGTTTTATCAATTGTAAATGTTACTTGAATAGCTTTGCCTTCTTCAGTATCCTCTGTAACTATTAATGTATATGTTCCTTCTTCTGTAATAGTTTCTCCATTATATTCTTGTCCATTTAATAGCATTAAATATGGTCCTGCTTCAACTATTTCTGGTGTTACATCTATATTAAAGTATTGTCCATCAATAATATTATTAATTACTGGTTCTTTAGTATCTACTATTTTAATTTTAACTTCTTTAACCTCAACTCTACCATCACTGAATGTGAATGTATAAGTAATAGTAAACTCTCCTAAAGTTTCAGTAGAAAATTCTTCTACTTCAGCGATTTCATTTCTATACTCAAATACAATTTTTCTTGTTGCTGTTATTTTATTACCATTATCGTCTGTAGTTGCATCTGGTAAATTAAATTCGCTACCTAATTCTACTTCACTAGGTAAATTTTTTAAATCAGCCCAAATATCTATTTCTTCTTTTACTGGTGTTACACTAGGTGTTGTAGTCTGATTATTGGAAGGTGTTGTAGGTTGTTCTTCAGCTGGTTTTTCTTCAGTTGGTTTTTTGATAGGTTCTTCTATCTTGTCACCATTATCTTCCTTTTTGGTTTCTAAGCTTCTAATATATGCAAATCCACCAATTAGAAGTGCTAATATTAGTGCTACTATAATAAGCTTTTTATTATCGTTTGAATCTTCATAGTCGCTACTTTTAATCATATCTTCTTCTTTTATGATTTTTGTTTTCTTATCTTTCTGTTTATCCATAGTATTTCCCCCTCTACTATATATACTGTAATTTCATTCTAGCAAAGCATTTTGTATTAAGTCAATATGCTTTACACAAACTTTACGGAAAATAGTAGTTAATGTCGAAAATACTTTGATAAAGCTTCTTTTTCACTTATCGTTTTATTGTTCCTCGAAATTACATGTTTGTAATCTCTTGACATGTTGTTAATAGCCTTAATAACCTTTATTTTAGGGAATTTATAGTCATTCATATATCGCTCTAGCAAAAACTTATTATAGTAATATCTTTCTTTTTTTAACTCTTCTGTCAATTTACAAATAACTAGTAGTATTACTAGAATAATACTTAATGAAATGGATATGTTTTTCTTAATTAAAAATAAAATAATAACAATTATTACTAAATAAGATGAATACAAAGTAAGCTTCAAACTCTTTCTAAAAGACATAAAATAATTTAATGCAATGTTAATTAATTTACCACCATCTAGTGGATATATTGGTAATAAATTAAAAAAAAGAATTGAATAGTGATAATTACTAAAAAGTAATATTTCTTTGGTAGATAAAAAATTAATCATAATATAAAAAAAGATAATTTGAACAACTGGACCTGTTAACATTATCAAAAGTTCTTCTTTTTTAGGTTTATTTAAATCATCATTAAACTTAGTAAAACCTCCATATGGATAGAAATAAATTTTATCAACATTCCATTTATAATATTTAGCCATTAAAAAATGCCCTAATTCATGAATTAAAATAATACTTGAAAAATATATTACGTTTTTAAATAATCCCGAAAGAAATCCTATAAAAATAAAACTCCAACACAATGGATGTAAATAAATTATTTTAGATATATTCTTTATAGTCTAAATACTTCCCTTCTTTTTGAAATACCAAATACAACTTATTATTAGTAACCTCTCCTAATAAGCTTCCTTTAGTAACATAATCATACATTTTTATATCTCCTACTGATACATTCCCATACCACACATCTATTCCATTGATCTGTTGAATAATAATAGTATTACCATAATTCTCTTTTTCCCCTATAAAAACTACAATCCCACTTTCTAATATTGGAACCAAATAATTATTACTTACCGTTAATTCTACCCCATCTTTATATAAATTAGATTCACTGTATTTTAATTTTTCATTAAAAACTTTTTCTTCTGTAGGAACAATATTATCAAATGGTAATATATCGCCAAAATATTTCTTATATAAATTATTTATATATGCGAAAGAAAAATGATCTTCATAAACAGTTTCACTTATTTTACTTTTTAAATTAGGGTTAATCTTTAGTACAATCAATAAACTAACAAAAATAATAAGACATATTAATACTTTAGTTATAAATTTATAAAGTGCTTTATTTTTGGTATTTTCTTTATTATTTTTTTTATTATAAAACTTACTGATACTATACTCTTCCACTTAAATCACCCATTAAAAGTTATTATTTAATAGTTGAATTTAGAACCTTTTTTAGTAATATTATAAAGAATCAATCCATATATTAAGTTTAATATTAATGAGTGTTCTATTTTATAAATATAGTTATTTAGGATAAAAGTATTATTAATTAACGAATTAAATATGAAATAGATTCCATCATATAGTAAGATTACTAGAATTATTTTAATTACTATAATAAAGCAATTATTATTAATTTTATCTAGTAACCTTATGAATGAAATGACAATAAAAAATAGTATGAATGAAAATAACAAATTATTTATATATAATGTTCCATACACGATAGAACTAATTAAATATAGTTTTAAAAAATCTTTATCTTCATAGAGAAAAATTAAACTCACAACAGTACACATAGGCATAAAATAAGTAATATTATTAAAATTATATAGTGTTATATTGGTAATTAATCCATCTATTAATATTGAAATAAGTAATATTATTATCTTTTTCATTGACTTCTCCTTACAAGAACAGATACAAATCTTATATTGTTTAAATCTCCTACATGTTCTACTATAGCTTTTTTACTTAGTCCAAATTTATCACTTTCTATTTTTTTTACTTTGCCTATTATTATTCCTGCTGGATATATATCACTTAGTCCACTTGTCGTTATAACATCACCTATAGAAAATTTAAAATCGTTATCTATTCCTGATACAAACAATGTATTATCTTCATCTTGCTCTAGTATTTTATTAATACTATTATCATTTTCTCCCCACAGTTTAATTGAAATTTTATTATTTTTGGAATTACTAGTAATTAATCTTACAATAGATGTAGTTAAACTAGTTTTCTCTATTATTCCTACTAATCCATTACTATCTATTACTGCCATTTTTTCTTTTACATTATCCTTGCTTCCTCTATTTATTATGAGTTCACTATCCCAATATGAAACATTTCTATTTATTACAACAGCATTAATAGTATCAAACTCTGTTAAAGTACTATCAATATTTAATAAATCTTTCATTTCTTGTATTTCTTTTTCTAGTTCTTTTTCTCGATCTGATAAACACATTTCTTTATTGTTCGGTATAACATGTACTGGAAAATAGAATATATCTTTTAATATATATGAAACATTCCAATTATATTTAACTGAAAAAAATAACGTAACAAATAAAGCTAAGCCTGTTAATATTATTAAAATAAATTGATATTTAATAGTTATTTTTTTCATATTTCCTCCTATATCATGCCATGATCATTAAAACTATAATAGTCTTCATCTCCTATTATTATATGATCTAATACTGGTATACTTTGAATTCTTCCAGTCTCTACTAATGCTTTAGTAAATATGATGTCATCTCGTGATGGTTTTACATCGCCACTAGGATGATTGTGCATACAAATTATACTTGATGCTGAAGTTAGGTATGCATATTTAAATACTTCTCGTGGATGAACAATACTTCTATTAACTGTACCCATAAATAATAATTTCCTTTCTATTAATTCATTCTTATTATTTAAATAAAGACAATAAAAGTATTCCTGTTTATTATTTTCAAATATTTCTTTATTATCTTTATATATATCAATTGCATTACTATATTTAACTTTCGTTTTATTTGCTTTTATATATATTCTTTTTCCTAATTCAATTGTTGCTATTATTTCTAATGCTTTTACTTTACCTATTCCTTTAATGGATAACAATTTATTTATAGTTATTTCTTTTAAATCACTCATTTCATCTATTGAATTTAAAATATCCACAGCAAGTAATTTAACTGATTTATCCTTAGTACCTGTCTTTAGAACTATTGCTAATAATTCTTCATTTGATAAAGTAGATACTCCATAGGTTAAAAGTCGTTCTCTAGGACGTTCTTCTTTTTTTATATCTTTTATTAGATAACTCATAAATATCACCTAATATAATTATTATCTTAAACACTATTATTTCCTAGTTAGGCATTACCATTTCTTCATAACTAGACAGTATTACCTCATTAACTTTCATAATATCCTCATTATTTGTTGCATTATCCAGTAATATATCAAACTGTTCTAAATTACTCATAAATTCTATATTATTAATTACACTCTTCTTTATAGATACATCAATATTCTGCTCATTAAATACCTCTTTTAATTTTTCGGCATTTTTCTTTTTAGTACTGATACCTAGATAAACATAGTATTTATTATTTCTTTCAATTACCATGTAGCTATCAATATTTTTAACTTTTTTATTCATTTCTTCTTTTGAATTATAGACTCCTAATTGTAATAAATATGAGTTATATTCATTATCTAAATGTTGTTCTTTTTCATATTGTTTATAAAATGTAGTCCCTAGAAATAATCCTAATAAAATAGCTATTGTTACTCCTAGTAAAAACTTTTTGTTCATATATTATCACCAGTATTATGATACAAAAAATGATAATCGAAATGTGTCGAATAAAAAGGCAAAATAAAAAAAGATCCGAAGATCTTTTAATTAGTATTGTTTTCCAAAATAAATTTTAGTAACTGCTTTATCACCACAGCAAACGCAAGGTCCATCTGGCGCTTCATCATCAATTATACAGCGTGATTTAATTCCTAATTCTTCCTTAATTTTATCTTCACATGCTTGGTTACCACACCAATTAACTTTGATAAATCCATTTTTATTAGTTGCAATGTCTTTCATTTCTTCATAATTATTTGCTGTATAAATCATACTGTTACGTCTTGATAATGCTCTATCATACATATCTTTTTGAATAGTTACTAGTAGTTCTTGTATTTTAGGTAGGACTTCAGTAGTACTAACTTGAATTTTTTCTAAGGTATCACGTCTTACAAGTGTTACTACATTAGCTTCTAAATCTCTTTTACCTATTTCTAGCCTTATTGGGTATCCTTTTACTTCAGCTTCTGCAAATCTAAATCCTGGTGTTTTATCAGTATTATCTACTTTAACGGTTATGTCTTTTTCTCTTAATTGATTTGTAATACTATTAGTTAATTCTTCTATTCTAGGATCATTTCCGATAGGTATAATAATTACTTGGGTTGGTGCGATATTAGGAGGTAATACTAATCCTCTATCATCGCCATGAGTCATTATTATGGCACCTATCATTCTAGTAGTACATCCCCATGATGTTTGATATGGTGTTTCTAATTTATTTTCTTTATTTAAGAATTGAATATTAAATGCTTTAGCAAAATGATTTCCAAAATAATGACTTGTACCATTTTGTAATGCTACTCCGTTATACATCATTGCTTCAAGTGAGTATGTTTCTTCTGCTCCAGCAAATTTTTCTTTATCAGTTTTTCTACCAACTATTACTGGAAGTGCTAGATAATTTCTTTGAAATTTTTCATATACTCCTAACATTTTTAAAGTTTCTTCTTTTGCCTCTTCGCTAGTTGCATGCATTGTATGGCCTTCTTGCCATAGTATTTCTCTACTTCTTAAGAAAGGTCTAGTTTCTTTTTCCCATCTAACAATAGTACACCATTGATTATAAAGTTTAGGTAAGTCACGATAAGATTTAATTATTTTACTATAATGTTCACAAAATAAAACTTCACTAGTCGGTCTAACACACATTTTTTCATCTAGTTTTTCACTACCACCATGAGTAACCCACGCTACTTCTGGAGCAAAACCTTCTACATGTTCTTTTTCAATATTTAATAGACTTTCTGGTATAAACATAGGCATTTGTACATTTTCATGTCCTGTTTCTTTAAACATTTTATCTAGTAATTTTTGCATATTTTCCCATATAGCATATCCGTATGGACGAATAATCATACTTCCTTTAACTGATGAATAATCCACTAGATCAGCTTTTTTACATACATCTGTATACCATTTTCCAAAGTCTTCATCACGACTAGTTATTTCTTTTACTTGTTTGTCATTCATAATAAATCTTCCCTTCAACATATTTCTTTTATATTATAAGGCATTTCTTAGTAAAAAAAAAGACTTTTTAGTCTTTATTAGTTAGCATTATTAGTTGAATTTCTTTTTTCTGCTTTTCTTTTATCACGACATGCTTTACATCTTTTTGGTTCATTAGTGAAACCTTTTTCAGCATAGAATTCTTGTTCTCTTGCAGTAAAAGTAAATTCAGTACCGCAATCTAAACATTTGATTGTTTTATCTTTATACTCAGCCATCTTTTTTTCCCTCCTTAATTTAAAATATTGGAACGTTCTAGAGACATTATTTTATCTTTTTTTAAATTAAGAGAGAATAATAGTCAAAATACAAGTTCAGTGAACTTCTTCACTTCAATAAGTGTAGCACACTACTATAAATTATGCAAGAAGTTTGACATTAATTACAAAGAAGTATTTTTTGTAGAAGAAAAGAACTTTTATCGCAAAAGTCCTTTACCTCATTTCTATAATTTTGTTACTTTCTACTTTACTAGTATTGGCAATAAAAAATAGACACTCTTTCATTCTGATTGAGTGTCACCGTATATGAGGCGACATTCAACATGCGAAACTGAATGTTCCTCTCTTTTTATTATATGTAAGGTTTCTTACTTACATACTACTAGTAACATAAATAATTATTCTTGTCAAAACTAGAAATTAAACATTACCCACTCTGGTTTTAATATTAGAAGGATTCCTATTATAAGCATAATTAATCCTCCAATTAAGTGAGTATACTTTGTATACTTAGTAGTTACTCCAGTTACTTTTAAAGTAAACATTGCTACATTAAATACAATTAAGTCATCTAGCATAAAGAAGAATATATAAATTAATATATAAAGACTAGACATTTCAGTACTTACTTCATTAAGTGCTAAAATATTAGTAAATAATACAGGTAATCCAGCTGAACATGCTAGCTCTACTACATTAACAGATATTGCTAATGCAATAACTCCTAAACTTGCTAATAAAAGACTTTTTTCATGAGTGAATTTCTTTATTCTTTCAAATATTTTCTTTCTTTTTTTATCATCAACTACTTGGCAACCAGTATCTTTTTTTCTTTCTTTTAAATAACTTCTTATATTTATTACGGCTCCTACTAAAGCTACCACTGCAATTACTATTTGAATCCACCTTATCTCTGTTACTCGCATAACGAAGTTAAGCCATGCAACCATAAATAGCAAATAAACAGCAGCTGATGTTCCAATAAACAATGAACCTAAATACCACATTTTTTTCTTATCTTTCATTCCTAATAACATACTTATTAAGAATATTAGTACCCACATAGCACAAGGATTAAATCCATCAACAAGTCCTATAATTACTGCAATTAATGGTAAACTTACTTTTTTAGGATCTACTTTTCCTAGTACTGGTAAATCAACATGATTATCTACTTCAACATTGCTTTTACTTATGTACTCTTCAATGTTATCATCATTTATTTCACCTAGTTCTATTCCACTTACAATATCAACATAATCGCCTTCTTTGTAAGACTTAATGATATTTTCTATTTCTAATTTTGTTGAATTACTAAATCCAACACGATATTTACTACCTATTACCGTATATGGTACATATGGTGTTTCTCCATCTATTAATTCTTGAACCTTGTCTAATAAAGCACTATTTTCTTTATTTTCAGTGACTTCATATAAATGTACTCTTACTGAACTGTCGCTTTTTTCAAGTTCAGATAAATAAGCTTTTTCTTCTTTGCAGTGAGGACAAGAAATAGAATAAAATAAATGAATATCAATAACTTTTTCTTCTGCTTTTACTCCTAATGGTAATAACAGAACTAAAGACATAAAAAATAATACTATTTTCTTTTTCATTTTGTTCACCTACTCATACTTATTAATTATTTCTTCTATCTCTTTTACTGTTTTCTCACCATTTAATCTAGCTATTTCAATATCATCTTTATAAAAAATAGCTACTGGAAGCAATGTTCCAGGATTATACGTTTTTACTATATCTTCATCCATATCATAATCATAATTAATTATTTCAATATTTGGATATTCTTCTTCTATTTTTTTCCATACTTTGTGCATTGATAGACAACCACCACACCACATGGCATTAATTCTTATTACTCTCATTATTTACTCCTTAACATTAATCTATCTATTGTATCAATAAATTCTTTTAAGAATATATCTATTTCTTCTTCTTTAGTAACATACGAAATACTGATACGGATACTTGTTTCTGCTAACTCTTTGCTATTAGTTAATGAATATACCGCTTTAGAGTAGCTATTACTACTAGCACATGCTGTTTGAGTTGATATGTATATTTCTTTTTCTTCTAAGGCATGAAGCATAGTCTCGGGCTTTACTCCTAAAACACTTAAATTTAATATATATGGTAAGCACTTATCATTACTATTGATATGAATAGTTGAATATTTACCTAATTCATTTCTTAATTTGCTATTAAGTTTTTCTACATATTTATAATTATCTTCTATATTTTGATATGCTAAGCGCATTGCTTTAGATAATGATGCAATTAGTGCTACTGCTGGAGTTCCACTTCTATATATAGTAGTACTTTTTCCACCATGAATTAGTGGCATTAAATTAATCTTCTCTTTTTTTATAAGCCCACCTATTCCCTTTATTCCAAATATTTTATGAGCAGAAAAACTTGCTAAATCAATATTTTCTAAGTTTACTTTTTTCTTACCAATTATTTGAGTTAAATCAGAGTGAAAGAAGCATTTTGGATAATCCTTTAATATTTCACCAATTTCTTCAATTGGTTCAATTATTCCTATTTCACTATTTACTGCTGTTATTGAAACTAAAATTGTATCATCTCTTAATAGTTTTTTTAAGTCATCTAAGTCAACCACACCATTTTCATCCGTTTTTACAAAGTCGACTTCAAATCCTAAAGTTTGTAGATAACTAAGTGGTCCATATATTGATGAGTGTTCAAAATTAGTAGTTATTATATGTTTACCTCTATTTTGATATTGTAAGCATATACCTTTAATAACTGTATTATTTGATTCACTTGCACCACTTGTATAAATAATCTCTTTAGGATTAATACTTAATATATCTGCAATCTGTTTAGTAGCGGCATCTATTAAATCGGCTGACTTTCTTCCTAGAGTATGAAGTGAATTAGGGTTACCAATAAATTCTTTAGATACTTTTACAAATGTATCTAATACTTCATCATTTGTTGGAGTTGTAGCTGAATAGTCTAAATATATCATAATATCACCTTCTAAAATTATAGCAGAAAAAAAGAGCGATGACTACTCTTTTACATTTATTGTCTTAATTTATAGATTTGGTATTGAAAATCTTCACTTGATGTTATGTAACTACCACTAACTAAAATATCTACATCTTTTAGCTTTTTGGCTACCTCATCATTAATACCACCATCTACACTTATTTTAATTTTTTTGTTTTGACTTACAAGTAAGCTCTTTAACTCTTTTATTCTATCTATTGTATTATCAATGAATGGTTGTCCACCCAATCCTGGATTAACTGACATTACAAGTATTAAATCTATCTTATCTAGGTACGGTATTAATTCTTTAAGATCAGTATCTGGTTTTATTGCTAATCCACTTCTTATTCCATATGAACTAATTAAATCTAGTGATTTATCAACATTTTTAGTCTCAACATGGATTGTTATAAATTCAGTATTAAGTGATGCATAATCATCTATAAATTTAAGTGGATTTTTCACCATTAAGTGTACATCTAGTCTTTTACTTGTATAAGTTGATATATCTTTTATTTTTTTAAATGGTAATGATTTATTTTTAACAAAGTGACCATCCATGACATCAACATGAATATAGTCAGCATTAGTGACATTTAATTTTCTTAAATCTTCTTTAAGATTTTTACTACTTAAATATGAAACTGATACCTTCACTTTATCACCTACCACTTATGAATTTCTTATAATCATCATATCTTGTATCTAAGATATTACCCTTTTCTACTTCTTTTTTTACTATACATTCCTTTTCTGTTAGATGCATGCAATCTTTGAAAGGACATGGATATTTTTTGAATTCGATAAAACAATCTCTAATATCTTCTTTAGACATTTTATTAAATTCTATTGCTGAGAAACCTGGAGTATCAACTATTTTACCACCATAAAGTTCTAATAACTGAACAAATCTAGTTGTGTGTTTTCCTCTACCTAAAGCTTTAGATATTTCACCAGTTTCTAGGTTTAATTTTTTATCTAATTTATTGATCAAAGTACTTTTACCCGCTCCACTTTGCCCTGTAAAAACAGTAGTGTGTCCCTTAAAAAGTCTTTTTATCCTAAACATATTAGTATTATATAAAACCTTGTATCCTAAGCTTTTATAGTATTTCACATATTTTTTAATATCTTTTTTTTCTTTTTTCGTTAATAAATCTTGTTTAGTTAAACAAATAATAGGTTTAATTTTATTAAATTCCATAACTACTAGTAATTTATCTAGTAAGTTAGGAGAAAAAAGAGGATCTTTTAGACTAGTTACTATTAATCCTTGATCAACATTACTTACTAATGGACGTTCTAGTTCATTAAGTCTTGGTTTTATTTCTAAAATATAGTTATTAACTTCATCAAACTTAACAAAATCTCCTACCATTGGGGTAATATTATTATTTCTAAATTTTCCTCTACTATGACAAGAATAAGTCTTGCCATTACTATTTACTGTATATAAATTACTAATTATTTTTACTATTTGTCCTTCCATTCGTCCCCCATATAATTATTAGTTATTATCATCATTAGGTTTTCCATTATCATCTGGAATTATTTCTGGTGGTAGTGAAATCTCTTTTGCTACTACTATTTTTAAAGTTGCACCAGATACTACTTTACCAGTTCTTGATTGACTAATAACTTTTCCTGCTGCATATTTATCGGTTTCTTCATACACAATATTTAATTTTATATTATTTTTAGTACAGAATTCTTCAATATCGCTAACAGTCCACTCTTCATTTACGAAATCTGGATATTCTTCATATACATCAGGTATATATAAAGTTATTTCATCGCCTTTTTTTACTTCAGTACCTGGAGTTAGGCTTTGTTCTAAAATTGCTTGCTCATCAGTATCATCTGTTAATGTTATTGATTTCTTCTCTATTTTGACTTTTAGGCCATGTACGTTTTCTAAAAGTGTTTGTATTTGAATGTAGTTCTTACCAGTATAGTCTTCTATAACGTAAGTCTCACTACCAATTGATTCATATATAGTTATTTCTTTTCCCTTTTTGATACTTCTTCCTGCAGATGGCTCAGTTTTTATTACTTCACCGCTTTCATATTTATCACTTGCTTCTTTTTCAGTAGTTGATTTTACGGTAAATCCTTTTCCTAATAAGATTTCTTCAGCATCCGCTACACTTAATCCACTTACATCTGGTACTTTAATATTTGGAACTTTTGTCATCGTAGGAATTATGAATACTACCAAAGCCATAACAATTAAGATGATAAGGAAAATCCCTGCTAGAATCCATAATACTAGATTAAATTTCTTTTCACTTTTAGTTGGAACTTCTTGGACAAAGTCACCAGTATCTTCAACATCGTCATCTTCTTCTTTTACTTTTTTCTCTTTCTTATCCTTTTTTATTGGTGGTATAACTTTAGTATCATCAAGTTCATGTTCAGGATAAGGATAAACATAACGTTCTTGATTCATTACATCTGGATCTAATGCACGTTTTAAATCGTTATGCATCTCTTTAACATCATTATATCTATTCTTAGGATTTTTTGCTGTTGCCTTTAGTATGATGTTTTCTATACTTTGTGGCACGCTAGGAACTTGTCTTCTAACACTAGGAAGTGGTTCTTTCATATGTTTTAGTGCTATTTCTACAGCATTATCACCCTTAAATGGCAATGTTCCTGTTAATAATTCATAGAACAATATTCCCATCGAATATATATCGCATTTGATAGTTGACCCCTTACCTGTTGCTTGTTCTGGCGGTAAGTAATGAACACTACCCATAACGGAATTAGTTTGAGTTAGTTGAGTTGAATTTAGTGCCATTGCTATTCCAAAGTCAGTTATTTTAATTTTACCATCATCTTGAATCATTATATTTTGAGGTTTTAAATCTCTGTGAATAATGTAACTATCATGAGCGTGTGCTATACCATCAGTAAGTTGTAGCATAATATCTACTGCTTCGCTAACAGTTAAACGCCCATTCGCTCTTTTCTTTAAATATTGCTTTAAGGTTTTTCCTTCTACGTATTCCATAACGATATAATAGTTTCCATTATCTTCACCAACATCATACATCTCTACAATATTAGGATGTGATAGTGATGAAGCAGACAAAGCTTCGCGTTGAAAACGACGGATAAATTTCTCATCATTTGCCAAATCGCCTCTTAATATTTTTATTGCAACACGTCTATCTAAGATAACATCTCTTGCTAGATAAACATTTGCCATACCACCTTCGCCAATACTTTTAATTATTTCATATCTATCATTAATTTTTTGCCCCTTTGTTATCAATATTATTCACCACTTTCTTCCAAGCTTAAGTAAGCTACTGATATATTGTCCGTTCCCCCTCGGTTATTGCTCTTTCTAATTAATTTAATTACTTTATCTTCTATATCTAAATCACTTAATAATACTTTTTCTATTTGTTCATGATCTAACATATTAGTTAGTCCATCACTGCATAGTAAGATTGATGAAATATTTAAATCACAATCGAATATGTCAATATCAATCGGATCATTTGCTCCTAAAGCTTTCATTAAAACGTTTTTCTTTGGATGATCTTTAGCTTCTTCTTCAGTTAATTCTCCTGCTTTTAATAGTAAGTTTACTAAAGTATGATCGTATGTAACTTTATGTAAATGGCTATCTTTAATAACAAATCCAGAGGAATCCCCTATATTACCGAATAAAATATAATCTTTAGTTACAATAGCTACTACTAGAGTTGAGCCCATTCCACGAGATTCTGGATGATCTTTTACATAGCTAAATATTAATTCATTAATATCTAATACGCTATCACGTAACCAATTAACTGCTTTTACTTTTTCCATATTAGAAAATGTTTCATTAAAACTTTTTCCTAAATAACTAATAGCGATGCTTGATGCAACTTCACCTGCTGAATGTCCACCCATTCCATCAGCTACTGCCATTAAATAATCTCCATCTTTATTTTTAACTATAATGACACTGTCTTCATTATGAGTTCTTACTTTACCAGCATCAGTTAAATAAAACGATTTCATAAATCCTCCTTCTTAGATCTAAGTTGTCCACATGCAGCACTTATCTTGCTGCCAAATTCTCTTCTTATTGTAACCCCTATGTTTCTTTTCTTTATTATATCATAAAATTCTAAAATGGTATCTTTTTTACTCCTTTTAAATTCAATGTTATTAGTTTCATTATAAGGAATTAAATTAACGTAACAATTCATTCCTTTTAATAGTTCGCATAAATTAATAGCATCTTCTTTAGTATCATTTACGCCTTTTAACATTATATATTCAAAAGTTACCCTTCTATTAGTCTTAGCAATATACTTCTTTATAGCATCTATTAATAATTCAATTGGATAAGCCTTATTAATTGGCATTATTAAGTTCCTTTTTTCATTAGTAGGTGCATGAAGGGATATGGCTAAATTAACTTGATATGGAAGAGATGCAAACTCTAATATTTTAGGTACAAGGCCACATGTTGATACTGTTATGTGACGTGATCCTATTTGTAATCCTTTTGCATGATTAACTATTTCGATAAATTTTACAATGTTATCATAGTTATCAAAAGGTTCACCTATTCCCATTATAACAATGTGACTAATTCTATCATTTATTTCTTTTTCTATTTGTAATACCTGTAAAACCATTTCACTGGCTTCTAGATTTCGTACTTTTTTTAATCTACCACTTTCGCAGAATTTACAACCCATGTTGCATCCTACTTGACTAGATATACATAAACTTTTTCCATAGTCATGCATCATTAGTACAGCTTCTATTAGGTTTCCATCTTTAAGTTCAAATAAATATTTGTTTACTTCAACATCTTTTTCAGTCTTTTTAATAGTTAATTCATCAATACAAAAATCTTCTTTTAGTTTTTCTATAACTTCTTTCTTTAGATTACTCATATCATCAAAGCTGGTAACTCTTTTTTTGTATAACCATTCGTATACTTGAGATGCTTTGAATTTCTTTTCATTCATTGATACAAAATATTCTTCTAAGTCATTAAAGCTCTTATTATATATACTTTTCATTATATTCACATCCAAGAAAATTATATCATAGCGTAAAAAAAATATATATGAATTTTACACATATACATTTTTTTGACAATATTTTTTACAATTTTTTCCCTTTATAGAATATTCTAGTAGCATTTAGTACTGTTATTACGGTTACACCGATGTCTGCAAATACTGCCATAATGATTGACGATAATCCGAATGCTCCTAGAGCTAGAACTACAAACTTTATTATTAGAGCAAAAATAATATTTTCCCAAACAATTTTATTTGTGTAATTACTAATTTTAATAGCTTTAGTTATATTTAATAAGTTATCATTCATTACTACAATATCACTTGCTTCAATTGCAGCATCGCTTCCGATACTTCCCATTGATATTCCAAGGTCAGAATTTAACAGTACAATAGCATCATTGATTCCATCACCAACAAAGCATACTTTACTATCGCATCTTAATTCATTAACTACATCTTTTTTATCGATTGGTTTTAATCCAGATTTATAGTTATTAATATTAAGAGTATTACAAACGTCTTTAACAATTGATTCGTTATCTCCAGATAAAACAACTATATTATTTTTATTTAAATCTTTCATTTGTTTAAAGAATTCTTTAGTTTCTGTTTTAATAACGTCACCAATTATAATGTTTCCTATATATTTATTGTTTTTTACTACATATACAATAGTGCCAACATCACTACATTCATCTACTTTAATTTTGTTCTTTTTCAAGTAATTATAGTTACCAATTAAAACATCTTCATCATCTATTTTTACTTTAATACCACCATCTTGTTCTTTAAAATCAGTTATTTTTTTATTATCTATTTTTTTGTTGTAGTAAGATTTAATAGAGTTTGCGATTGGATGATTAGAATGATATTCACTATATGCTGCTAGTTTAATTAATTCTTCTTTAGTTCCTTCTTTAACATTTATTTTTTTAACTTCAAATTTTCCTTCAGTAATAGTACCTGTCTTATCAAAAACAAAAGTATCTATTTTTGCTAGTTGCTCTAAGTCACTACTACTTTTAATTAAAATTCCATGACGTGATGCTAGCCCTATTCCACAGAAGTATCCTAAAGGTACTGATAATATTAAGGCACATGGACATGATGCTACTAAAAAGATTAGTGCTCGATAAAGCCAAGTATTTAATTCTCCATTAAAAAATATTACTGGAACAAGGAAGATTAAAAGTGATGATATTACTACAAATGGTGTATATTTACTAGCGAATTTATTAATAAATTTTTGAGTTTTAGACTTTTTTACATCTGACTCTTCAATAACTTTTAATATTCTTGAAGCGGTTGACTCTTTAAATAATGTTGTAACTTTTACTTCTATAATTCCATTTAAATTTATATAACCGGAATAAACTTCTTTATCTTTTGATACATCTCTTGGAATAGATTCTCCTGTAATACTAGAAGTATCAACGCTACTATTTCCTTTTACAACTATTCCATCGATTGGTACTCTTTCTCCTGGTCTTACTATTATGATGTCACCAATATTTAAATTTTCTGGTTTTATCACTTCTTCTTTACCATCTTTTAATAAAGTTGCTTTGTCACTTCTTAAATCAACTAAGTTTTTAATTGAATCTTTTGATTTATCTATTCCTAGGTCATTAATATATTCACCTATCTCATAGAAAAGCATAACAGCAACACCTTCTTTATATTCTTTAATAAAGAAAGCACCTATTGTTGCTAGAGTCATTAAAAAGTTTTCTTCGAAAAATTCACCTTTTTTAAAGTTTTCAATAACTCTTATAAATGTTTCATATCCAATTATGATATATGTAATTATTAATACAATTAAAGATAATTTTTCGTCTAGAAAGAAACTAATTATATATAATATTAAACTGATAATTATACGAATTAAATCTTTATTAATAAATTTAAACATTTTTTTCCTCCATTATATGTTCTATTCCAATATTTAGTATTACTTCTACGTGACTATCACCTAATGAGTAATACACTTCTTTGCCTTCTTTTCTTGTTTTAACCAAATCCATGTCTCTTAATACTTTTAATTGATGACTTATTGCAGAATGAGTCATATTAAGTAAATTCGATATATCACATACACAAAGTTCTTTATTTAAAAGCGATAAAAGTATTCTTACTCTTGTATCATCTCCAAAGACTTTAAATAATAAAGATAATTTTGAAGAATAATAATTATCGATCATATTTTCTCTTACAAATTCAATGCTTTCGTTATGAATTTTTTCTTCTTGGCACTCTATTTGATTTTCCATTTATCCTCCTACGTATGAACATTCGTTCATATATTATATTATACGCTACAACAAAAAAAATACAATACCAAAAGAATATTGTATTATTAAACTTCTTCTATTTACGTAAATAATATTAGAATGGATTAGCCATTATCTTAATAACTAAATCCATATTATCATCATAAGCCATAATGTTTCTTTTTGTTGCACCACATTTATTGCATTTATAAACGATTTTATATTTTCCTTTTTTAGCATTTTCTATACCTATTGGTTCTAAAATGCCATGGCATTCTGATAGCCTATCACCGGGATTAATATCCAAATGCTTTGATGATAAGCAATAAGGACAATGATCCCTTGCTGTATAACCCAATGGTTCTATTTTTTTACCACAAACATCACATATAAAACTTTCGTCTATCATTTTAAATCTTTTTTGCTGTTCCATAATTAACTCCATAATCTAATAATAGTATATAACATATTCATGGTAAGTACAAAGAATTATTTTGATAGAAAAAAAGAGCTTATTAGGCTTTTAAAATTCTATATGACCCATTGCTTTGTCATATTCGTTTGGCATATCATATTGCATATGCATGAGTTCAACATTTACACATTCACTTCTTAAATACTTTTTTCTTTTGATAGCATAATATGATGCATCTAGTTTTAATAAGTCTTCATCAGTTAGGTATCTCACCGTATTAATTTTATTCGTTGTGTTCATAAAAATATTTGACTTTTGCATTTTTATCCTCCACTTTTATATTACAAGTTCCTCTATCTTGCTTCTATATATTAACAAATAAAATTACTTTTTGTAACTTTTTGTGATAAAACGTCGTTTTTTTTAGTTAAATGGAAATTATTACATCGTGTACAAAGAAATTTTGAAAAATTTCTGTATGCATTTTATATATTTCATTATTGATTATGATATTTTTTACTATAATTAATCCCATATCATTTTTATTATTAATTCTAGATATAATTTTACCTATTTTGTTGATAGTTATTTCTCTTTTAAAGCTATTAGCAATAGTAATATGAATTTTCCCTTTTTCTTCATACATTTGAATACTTATCATTTTATCTCTGCTATTTTTGGCCTCATCAATAGCGTTGTCTAAAAGAATACCTAAAATAGTATATAATTCATTAATATCTTTTTTGTTAACTTTTTTCAAATCTTTTATTGATTGACTAACAAGTATTTCCGGTCTTATTCCTACATTTTTCATCTCGATCATTTTAAAATTAATAAAACCTTTCATTCCCAAAATAGGAATGTTATTAAATTCTTTTAACCATTCAGATGTGATACTCTCCTTTTGATTAATTAACTCTTCCACATATTTTTGCGCTTGTTTTTTGTCTTTATTTAATAATGTCATAATTTTAGTTAACGACTCTTCTCTTTCATTAAGTGTGGCACGATACTCATCCATTAACTTAGCATTTAATTTAGCATAATTCGCCATTTCTATGTACATCTTAGACATCATTTCCATTTGATTTTCTTTATCAATAATAATGCCAATTATAATGGTTATTAAAACAATTATGACTATATCATAAACTAAATCAAAGTCACGTTTTATGTATGGCATTCTAATCATAAAAACAATTATTAAAGAGAAATAAATAAGTGTAAATATAACAAAACTATAATTAGGTTTATTATTTACCCTTTTAATTAGCTTATTAACTAATTTTCTCATCAATATAAATGCTAATACTGAAAGCATTCCAGAGCATATGTTTGACAAAAATTTTTCCATAGGTAAATAGTTAATAGTATAAATAACATGCGGATGAAAAAATCCTAATCCTATTAACAGCATTTCCACTAACATTCTTATACAATAAATAATTAGTGATGTTAATAGCGTCTTAGTTAGTTGCTGTTTAAACACAATCTTTTGAAAAATTACTATTGAAATATAGTAAAAAAATATTGTGAATAGCGGTGTAAAATTGTATACATTTATAATGAATGATACAACATATATTACAAATGCAACAATAGTATCTTTAGTGTCTATTTTTTGATCTGGATAAATTATTTTACTCTTAAAAAAAATAGTGCTTGCAAATACAATAGCATTAATTACACTCAAAATAAATTCCTGCATAAATACTACAACCTCTCTTTTAATTCTTTTTTCTTATTTCGTGCGAGTAATTCTGTTTGTTTATTTGGAAAAAATATAGTATTATTAACTAAATCAACGCTTGTTACATTATTTAAGTTAACAATACAGCTTCTATGAGTTTTCATAAATCTTTGATCATTTGCTAGTGTCTTTTCTAAGTGTTGTATTGTATCTCTTGCAAAATATTCACCATCACTAGTAATAATTTTACAATTATTATTGTTTAAACTTTTTTCTATATATAGTATTTGACTATAAGGAATTTGATATAATTCTCCGTTGAGTGAAAAACTTAATGATTTTTGTGTATTAAAAATTCCTAGAGCAACTTCTAGGGCTTCACGTAATTCTTTATCAATATCAGAGTATTTTGATATAAAGTCCAGCATTAATAATTTACTAGTATATCCAATATTACTATATTGTTCATGACTAGTAATAACAATTATTTGACTTGCCCAATCACCAGAATTTCTTATTTGTCTTGCCAAATCAAGCCCTGATTTTCCTGGAACTTCAACGTCTAGTAAATATATTTTGTTACCATCAATACTATTTAGTTTTTCTTCAGTTTCCAAATCATATTTATCAATTTCAATAATCTTATAATTATTATTGTTGTTACCAATCAATTTAAAAATAACTTTTTTGTATTTTTCTCTCATTGCTTTTGCATCTTCATACAAAACAAAATTCACCATTTTATTACACCTTCATCTCATTGTACATTTTAACATGGCGATATAATAAAATTTTGAATTTGAGTTAAAATGTCAATTATCGATAGGAAAATGCATTTTTCGATAAATTATTTAATATTTTTTGCATTTCATCCTTATTTTTTTACATAAAAAAAGCAACATAAGTTGCTTATTCACAATTACATTCTTTACCTTCGTTACAGCCACAAGAACAGCTTTCATCACATTTTTCTTTGTTGCTGTTACAACCGCAAGTACATTCTGGACCACAATTACATTTATCATCACAAATACATTCTTTTCCTTCGTGACAACCACATGTACATTTTTTATCACACATTTCCTCTTTTTTCATATTTTCACCTCCAATTATTTCTTTCATATACAAACTTATTTTATTAAGTTTACTTTTTTCTAGTTGATATACAACTTTGTTTCCTTTTTTGATTGGCGTAACTAAATGAATTGAACTCAGCACTTTCATATGATGAGACAAAGTTGGTTGAGTAACTTTTAATTCTTTTAAAATATTACAAGCACAGATATTGTGTTTAGCTAATAGCTTTATTATCTTCAGCCTATTTTCATCTGATAATACTTTTAACAGTTCAATCACTTCACTATTTGTCATATTTCTCCAATCTACATAGATAATCATCTATATACTTACATATTATCACTTACTAAATTCAAAATCAAGTATATTTTTATAAAATAAAAAAGTCTCTAAAACGTAGAAACTTTTATAAAATTTTTTTCTTAATTTTACCTATTACGTCATCCTTCAAATGACTCTTATTCAAGTAATTAGGATGATAAGTCCATATTATTCCTTTCTGATCATCTATTAAAACTGGATTACTTTTAGTTGGATAATCTCCTACTAAGCTAGAATCAAAAGTTTCTAATAATTCAGTTGTCATACTATAATAAGGATTACATGGACCATTTACAAATATTGTATACTCAGGTTTAAAATAGTTACGTAAATATGTTAAATAATCGACACTTGTTTGTCTTAATTCATCAGTCATAACAGGATGCCCTAAGCCAACTCGTTTGCTTGCTATTATTGTATTATTCCAAATAATATTATTAGATAATTCTTCTTTTGATATTTCTAAACATTTTCTAATAAACATCCAAAAGTCTTTATTATTAGCTCCACGTTCATCTAGGAATCTTAAATAACCTTGTTCAACTTCTTCAACTTCTGGCATAAAATTTTTATCACTATAATTTAACCATCCATTTGTTTCTTGACCTATATACAAAATTTTTCTATTTAACCCATTTAAATACTCTTGAGAAGAAGATACTAGTAACGGTGTTGCTAAATCCTGTTCTTTTGTAAAACTATAACAATGTTTCAATACATATTTATTATATTCTCTTAATACATTCATAAACCAATCCCCTTTGAGGAATGTTATTATAGCACAATCTTGTAAAATTGCAACAAAAAAAGCCTTTAAAGGCTTTAGTAATTAATTAATTTTTGCTTTTTTTAAGCATAAAACAGTACCAGTTGCACCAATCATAGAAATTAATAGTATTCCTATATATAAAGATAAATTATCTAATGTGCTCGGATTACTAATTCCAGTAGTTGAACCTAAAACGTAAGTACTAAAATGATCTGTTTCAAAAACTGCATATCCATTTTCAATTGTAACTTCATGTACTTCTTTAGTACCATCATCTTTAAGATAATATGCTTTTAAATCAGCTAAGTTCATATTATTATCAATTGCTATATAAACTTTAAAAGTTCCATTATCTAATTTAGTTATGTATGAATCTTTAACGTTTGAGAATAGCTTAATATCAGCAACTAATCCCATTTTTAATCCTAATTTTTTGATTAAATCTTTATATTCATCTGAATTTTTATCAAGCAAATTATATTGAATCTTAGAATCTAATGGCACTGATGATGAAGCGGTTGTTATAGACGATCCTGTGATAAAATCTTTTGTAGTTAATAATACATCATTTTTCATCTTACTATCATTTTTCTCTATAAAGAATTCATAATCTTCGCCATTAATAGTAAATATATAATATTCTCCAAGTGTATTATCAACATTTACTACTTCTTCCATTGGAATGCATTGCCAGTTGTTATCTTCATCTATATCTGCTATTTGTCCACCATAAGTAATCTCAATATCTTTTCCAAGATAATCTTTTACTCTTTTCTTTGCTGCTTGAATAAATGCTTCCCTTGTATTTTCAGTACCAGAAGGAATATACAATACTTTATTTCCTTTTACACCTGCAGTATTTACAATATTATAAGCAAATCCATTATATGTTAATACTAAAAAACCAAATCCTCCATGAGTGAACATTTCATCCCAACCAGCTCTAGCATCTAAAATTGCTTTGATGTTACTATTGCCAAGTATTTTGTTAAAATCACCAGAATAATTAATTACTTTGTTTGTCATTTCTATAGAGAAAGTTTTACCATAACCGCCATTATTGATATAGTTGATTATTTCTAAATCATCTAATCTAAATAAATTTTCTTCAATAGTACCTTCTGTAGGAAATTTTTCTTTATACTTTTTTATTCTCTCATAAATATCTTTATTGTAATTTCCATAAACGAATTCTACGCTTTTTATTACCGCTGGATTATCTTCATCTTTCTTGTCGAAAAAATTAATTTCTCCCTTATTGTATGTTTCATCAGTTGCAGTACAATAAACTGTAAACTCATCTGTACTATATTTGCCACAAGCATAAGTTAAAAGGCCTTCTGAATCATCTCTATTTTGTGGTTTTACTGTGTCCAAATAAATTTTGCCATCTTTTACTATTCTGTTGTATAATTCTTCAGCTGTTTCTGCTAGGACACAATTAGGTACTAGCATTAATAAAAATACTGTTATAAAAATAGTTTTTGAAATATTTTTTCTCATTTGCTTACTCTCCTTTACTATAAGAAAAGTATAACATTGTTGACTATCTTTTACAAGGAATTATTTAATTCTTCTTTTAATGATATCATTACTTTCTAGTTTGCCAATTAATAGACTTGATTTAGGGCTATGATTTTTAAAGTTATTTTTTATCTGTTTTTCATCGTAATTAGCATAACAATATTTACAAAAATGCATACACGAATTATATGCTCCGATATCTACCATTTGAACACAATTACATTTTTTCTCTTTTCTTGCTGCCCAATTTTTATAAGTTTTGCCGGTAAGTTTGTATGCTAACTCATGTGATAAACATTCACCTTTAGTAAAACCATATTCCAATAAATTTCTATCTTCAAAACATGTTTGAATTGTCATATTATGAAGTTTTGCTATTCTACTAAAATTTTCTCCTATTATTTTGTAATCTTCTTCATTAAATTCTCTATAATTTAAACTTTTTCTATTATTCCTAACGTTTTTATAATCATCAATAAAAGATACTATTATAGTGTTTACATATCCATCTAATAAAGAACACAATTTATCAAAAGCTTTAATATGATAATCTGCACTATATTTATTGCTTAATAATATTGGGTCATACCTTATACATAAGTTTTCTTTTCCAATAATATTAGACAAGCTTTTGACTGCTTCTATTATTTCCTTTTTAGATGGTACATAAGGCTCTATATCTTTATTATAAGGAGTTATAGTCACATGAAATAATATTGGTTTATTTATCTTTTTTATTTTATCTAAAATAGGAATAGGATTCTTAGTACAGAATAAGATCAAATCAACGTCTTCAAAGTATATTCTACTAACCAATTTGGGATTAAAGGGATTTCTTACATCAACAAATCCTTCATCCAATCTATTCATGAACCAATTAGAGTAAAAAGCAATTATATCCGTTCTGCCACTTACGTTTAATATCATAATATCTCCTTCACTTTCTTTCATTTTAATTATTAAATCTTTAATACAAATCATTATACTTAAAAAACGTTTGATGCAATCTTTTTAGGAACATTTGATAAGTTGGGTGGAGCAAACCTTCAAAAAGAGGGAGGTAATATTATAAATAAGAAGGATTTTTTAATTTTATCTCTAGTAATAATTATCTTTCTTTTATTATTACTATTTATAGTATCAATATAAAAGAAATCCACCTAACTCAGTACTGATTTAGGTGGAGTCATAATTTATGGCAACACTCAACACTGCAATATCGAATGTTCCCCTTTTTTTATTTTATGCAAACTTTCTTGCTAGATACATAATAACATAAAAACGACTCTTTTACAAGTCGTTTTAAAATCAATCTGGTGCCTGAAGTGGGACTTGAACCCACACAGTATTGCTACCATCGGATTTTGAGTCCGACGCGTCTACCATTCCACCATTCAGGCAAGTACGAATATTATTATACAATAATTAATTCGCATCGTCAATTTCTTCTTTATACTTTGAATCATATAAATCAACAGAATCAATAGTAACTTCTTCTACAATATTATCAAATTTCGGTAATTCATCTTTTGATGCTAATCCAAAATAATCTAAAAATTCGCTAGTAGTTTGATATAGTATTGGTCTACCTGGAAGTTCACTTCTACCTACTTCTTTAACTAGTCCTTTAGCAACTAATTTTTTTATCATTTCCCTACTACTTACCCCTCTTATCTCATCAACCATTAAACGTGTAATTGGTTCATTATAAGCAATAATTGCTAGAGTTTCTAATGCTGACTGAGATAAAACATTAGTTTCTGGGTTTTCAATTAGTTTTTGATAATACTCCTTATGTTCCTTCTTAGTAGTAAGTTTAAATGTATTACCTAAGAAATTAATTCTAATTCCCCTATCATCTTTTTCATATTTTTCTTTTAATGACATTATTAATTCTTTTGCTTCATCATCATTTAGTGACATTATATCTTTTATCTGTTGCATAGTTAATCCGTCATCACCTACTACAAATAAAAGTCCTTCTAAAACTGCTTCTAAATTCATCTATATCCCCTCACACATAATTTCACCAAAGTTAGATTCTTGTACAATAATTAATTCATTTTGTCTTGCCATTTCTAAAATAGCTAAAAATGTTACCACTACATACTCTTTGGTTAATACATCAAATAATTCTAGAAAATTAAATTTATGCTTTTTCTTTAAAATATTTCTTATAGATTTTCTTCTATCTTCTACTGACATTTCTTTTTTTGTAACTTTTGTAGATAAAGGTTCGTTTTCTTTTTGCCTTTCTAAAAACTTTTGGAAAGCCTTAATTAAATCATCTAAAGTCACATCTGTATTACTAATAACTTCTACTTCTGGTAGATATTCTTTAATGTTTTCTGGTGATTTAGTATATACCTTGTGTCGTTCTTCTTCTAAATCTTTAAATTCCAAAGTCAAATCCTTATACCTTTGATATTCAATAAGTCTATTTACCAATTGTTCTTGTGGATCTTCTTCTTGTTCTTCATCTTCTTCATGTCTTGGTAAGAGCATTCTCGATTTCATTTCAATAAGTTCTGCAGCCATTACTAAGTAACTACTTGCAATATTTAAGTTCATCTCTTCCATCTTATTTATATACTCTAAATACTGATCTGTAATTACTTCTATTTTTAAATCAAAAATATCCATTTTTGACTCTTTTATTAAGTGTAATAATAAGTCTAATGGACCTTCAAATTCATTGATTTTTATTTCTATATTCATCTTACCACATCCAATTGTTAATACAATTATACCATAACTTGTTTTTATTCAAAAGAAAAAAGTTCTTGCGAACTTTTAATTTTGTGGACGACAGAAAAGTGAAAATACAAATGTAAATATAATAGCAGCCGTAATTCCTGATGCAGTTAAATCAAACATTCCCATTAATATTCCAATAATACCATATTCACTTGCTTTAGCTAATGCTCCATGAATTAGAGAATGTCCAAAACTAGTAATTGGTACCATTGCTCCGCCACCTACACACATAATAATTTTATCATAAATACTAAAAGTATCTAAAGCAGCTCCTATAACTACAAATAAACTTGTAATGTGACCTGCAGTTAATTTAGTGTTATCAAGTATTATTTGACCAGCCATAGATACTAATCCTGCAAAAAGAAATGAGTAAACATAAATCATCTTATCGCCTCCAAACTAATTGCATGAGCAATTGAATTTATGTGTTCATGTTGATATACAAATGTTGGAGAGAATAATGCCCCAGTTGCTACAAATAAAACTCTATCAAGTTCTCCTTTTTCCATTTTAGGTAATATTTTTGAATAGTTTACTAAAGCGCTACAAACAGGGCCCGATCCTCCTGCCATTACTTCTTCTTGTTTAGATAAATCATAAAGCATTGTTCCGGCATCATCGTAATTATTACTGATATCTATTCCATATTCACTATGCATATAATCAATTAATATTTCTCTACCATACACACCTAAATCTCCTGTAATTATCAAGTCGTAGTAGTTTGGTTCTCTTTTTAAAGCTTTTAAATGTTCTGCTATTGTATCACCTGCTGCTACTGCCATAACTGCTCCCATATTAAATGGATCTGTTTGCCCCATATCTGCTACTTTTCCTATTGTTGAAGATTCTACTTTTATTTTACCTTGTTCACCAGTTAGATAAATACTTGCTCCACCAGTAGCTGTAAAAGTAGCTGTTTTGGGTTTAGGAGCTCCATATTCAGTAGGATTTCTAAATTGTTTTTCACTTGACATATTATGAGATGATGTTGCTGCTATACAGTTTTTTATTTTGCCACCATCTATTAAACTTGCACCTAGAATTATTCCTTCAGCACTCGATGCACAAGCACTATATATTCCAAAGAATGGAATGTCGAACTTTAAAGCCGCATAACTCGATGAAGTTACTTGATTTAATAAGTCACCTGATATCAATACATCTATATTTTTCTTATCATTTTTTATTTTTTTTAATAAAATATCAATACTATCAGTAAGTAATCTTACCTCTGCTTGTTCCCAAGTTTCTTCTTTAGCATATAAATTGTCATAGCATTTATCAAAGCCACTTGATAATGGTCCATCTTTTTCATAGGGCCCTGTTACAGTAGAATATCCACCTATATATACATTGTTATATTCGTATGTCATGTTATAGTCCTCCCAATAATAAATACCTTAGTGTTCCAAATATCCATGCTGCTACTATTCCATATAGTATTACTGAACCTGCTAGTTTAAAAATATTCATACCAAGTCCATATATAGGTCCTTCTTTTCTATATTCAATACCAGCACTTGTCATAGAATGAGCAAATCCTGTAATAGGAATAATTAATCCACACCTTGCAAATGTTACCCATTTGTCAAAGAAACCTAATGCAGTAAATAGCGATGCAAAAAATACTAATGTAACAATCATAAAAACCGAAGCATCTTTTGTAGATATTTCTAGCCAAGCTGAATAAAAATCTATTAGACCTTGACCGATTATTCCTATTAGTCCTCCTGTTAGAAAACTAATAATAGCATTCTGTACTCTATTTTCTTTTGGTTTGTGTCTATCAACTATTTTTTGATATTCTTTTTTTTCCATATTATCACCTATCAATATTGTTCCTATTATTAATAGTTTTTATACAAAAAAATACTAACTAGCTAGTTTACTTCTTAGCTTTGTTAGTATTTTTGTTTCATTTCGTGATACTTGAACTTGGCTCATTCCCAGTAATTTGGATGTTTCCTGTTGACTTTTATCTTCATAATATCTTGCTCTTATTAATTTTCTCTCTGGTTCAGTTAACCTATTTATTTCTTCTCTTAAATCTAGGATATCGCCATTATATCCTTCTTCATCGTAGCTTAATGAATCATATAAAGTAAGTTCCTTACCTTCTTCGTTTAGTTCATAGTCAAGACTTCTAACATAATCCGTAGCTTGTTCTGCTTCAATTATTTTTTCTATAGGTATTTCTAAAAATATTGATAATTCTTCGTTGCTAGGCGCATGCATTAATTTTTGTGTTAATATTTCTTTGGCATTATTTATCGAACTATTCAATGCTAGTAAGTCTCTACTTACTTTTATTACTTTATTTTCCTTTATATATTTTAACATTTCACCTTTTATATATAAATAAACATAAGAAGAAAATGCTTTTGTCCCTTTTGATGAATCATATTTTTCTACTGCTTTTAACAATCCCATTCTACCTACTTGGCATAAATCTTCAAAGTCATTTCCAAAACTATATTTATGTGCAATACTGTAAATCATTTTTTCATAATCTTGTCCAGTCATATTTTCTCCTTTAAATATTAATTATTTTAAATGCATTTACTTCTTTATTAGCTAACCATATCTCATCAAGTTCATCTTTTTTTAATTTTATATTTAATCTATTATAATATCCACATATTAATAATCTTCCATCATTTCCAATTAAATTTTTATATTTTCTAATCATATTATTTAATTCCACATCATTTATAATAATTGTTTTTTCTAAATTTATTAGTAAATATTTTATACCAGCCTTTTTTATCATGTCATCAACTAACTCTAATTTAGTTTTTGTACTTTTATTTAACTCACCAATTAGTCTTACAAATAAAATACCTTTTTTATATTCGAATTCTATTTTCAGCATATTATCTCCTCGCAATTAAATATAGTTTATTTTTGTTTTATTTTATACCATTTCGACAAAACACATTATTTTTTTCGTACGACAAAAATCGACAAGAGAATAGAGATATAACTATAAAAGCCATAAGTTACATAGCGAAATACTTTGTTATTGTTAATATAATACTTTTTGATTGTGTTTTCTTCCTTTATAGGTACTATTTTTATTTTTTCCTCTACCGCTTTGCTTTCTTCTTCACAATAACTAATATATTTATTTTCAATATAATTATTAGTTAATATAGGCTGAGCATTAATTTTTTGATTATTATCCTCTATGTCAACTATTAAAGTAGTTTTCTCTTCTATGCTGTTATAAGATAAAGTGAGTTCATATTTACCATTCTTCATCAAGTTATATTCACCTATTATTTTAATCTCTTCTTTATTATAAATATCTGTTTCTATGTAATCAAAAAGATTAAAGTCATAACTATTAACTATTATTTCACTTGGAACCTTTATGTAATTATCTATTTCTATTTTTACTTTTTTAGGTATAATTATATCTTTATATACAAAGTCTATTGATGCATCACAATGATTCATTGTATCAAGATTATAGTATTCCTTAATCGTTATTTCATTTAATGGAATATTAGTTACTATATTATCAATTATTTTAAAATATTTAGACCAAATGATTATTTCATTAGGTATAGTTAAATAATTCCTAGTTCTATATTTATATATTAACTTATCATTTTCATATACATATTCTACTTCTACTTCATCACTTTCAATAATTTCAGTATCTGAATAGTAATAATCACTATAGTCAAAATAATAAGTTTCGGCTTTTACATAATTTGGAATTAAACATATTAACAAAAGAAAAAAGAAATATAATACTCTCTTCATAAAATCACCTCATTAATATATAGACTATTAACATAGCAATTTCCTAAAAAAAGTAATAATTTCTTTAATTTATATCATGCCTCCTGTTAAAATATCTTTTAAAGTTTCAAAAATCATTTTAAAATACCCAAGTTTATTTACATTATTATTTGCTATCAAATCAACTTTTCTTAATATATTGTTTCCATCTTTTACTAATAATTTCCCTAATACATCACCTTTTTTTATAGGAAGTTTAATATCATTTAAATTTGTTTCTAAATCATATTTTTTACTTAATTCCGATTTTTTCTTTAAAACTATAATATCTTCATTCGGAGATATTGTTACTTTATCTTTAGTTCCTTTATTTATTTTTATTTCTGTAATGATATCTTTTTTAGTTTTTACTACATCTGCTTTATATAAGTTAAATCCATAATCCAATAATTCTGAAGTTTCTTGGTTTCTTACTTTTCCAGATGTTTCACCTAGTACTATTGCAATTAAACGCATTCCATCCCTTTTAGCAGTAACAGCCATACAATATCCAGCATTATCAGTAAAACCTGTTTTTAATCCATCAGCACCTTCATAGAATCTTACTAATTTATTAGTATTAACAACCCAATATTTATTGGGAGTATCTTGTCTTATGTAATCTTCATATACTTTGGAAAATTCTAATATTTGTTCATGTTTTAATAATTCCTTAGCAATTAGTCCCATATCATAGGCACTTGAATAATGATTTTCTTCATCTAGTCCTGTTGGATTTACAAAATGCGTGCTTTTTAATCCTAGTTCTTTTACTTTTTCATTCATCTGTTTAACAAAAGCTTCCTCTGTTCCTGCAATTCGTTCTGCTAGTGCTACTGTTGCATCATTGGCACTTGCCATAGTAATACCTTTCATTAAGTCTCTTACAGTCATTTCTTCACCTGGTTGTAACCATATCTGAGAGCCGCCCATTCCAGCCGCGTTACTACTTACTTTTATTTTTTCATTCCAAGTTAAAGTCCCTTTTTCAATGTTTTCTAATATTATAATTTGTGCAACCATTTTAGTCATTGATGCAACTGGTACTTTTTCATCCTTATTTTTTTCGTAAATTATTTCACCAGTACTAGCTTCAATTAATAAGCCACTTTTAGCATTTGGTAATAATTCCTCAGCCCTAATACTTATTGGAAAAATTAAAACAGTTATTATAAAAATAATTAACAATCTCTTTAACACTATTTCACCTCTATTAAATTATTATGTAATTAAATATAATTATATTTCTTTTTTATTCAATGTCTTATTTTGTAAGATTAAAGTAGATCGATTGACATATAATTTAGTGATAATATAATGTTTTTGGAGGTTATCTAATGACAAAGAAAATTACTATCGTTTTAGTAGTAATAGCAGTTGTTGTAGGTATTATTTTTATTAATAAAGAAAGATTAAAAAAAGAGAATAATTTGGAAGCAAACAAAAATAACATGACACTTGAAGAAAAATTAAAAAAATTAGGTAATGTAAATAAAAGAGTCAACTATTTTAATTCAAATTATATTGATAGATATTTAAAGTACAAAGAAAATAATAGGAATATGAAAAATTCAGATATTGTATTACAAGTTAATATTGGATTGGATCAAGAATTTTATACAAACATAAAAAGAGCTTTGGATATTGATACTACTTATGTTTTAGTAAATAAATTCTATTACTTGGATGAAAACTACATTCCTAAGAACCTTGAAACAATCGATTCTAATTATTCTGCTCCCGGCAAAAAAATGGTAAACGTTGCTAGAATATCATTTGAGTATTTAGCTAAAAAAGCTTTAAGTGAGGGTTATCGTATTAGAGCAGTCTCTACATATAGAAGTTTCTCATATCAAGAAGGTCTATATAATAATTATGTAGCAAAAGATGGTGTAGAAAAGGCTGATAAATATTCCGCTAGAGCTGGCTTTTCAGAACATCAAACAGGTCTTGCAGTGGATGTTGATAATTTTAGTACTAGTTTTAATGATTTTGAAAACACCAAAGAATATAAGTGGATGCTTGATAACGCTTATAAATATGGTTTTATATTGAGATATCCTAAAGATAAAGAAAATATAACAGGTTACATTTACGAACCTTGGCATTATAGATATGTTGGTATTGAAATAGCATCATTAATTCATGAGAACAACTTATCATATGAAGAATATTATTTTAAATATATAGCAAAATAAAAAGCACTCACTATTCTATTGTGAATGCTTCTTTTATATTAAATGATTCTTTAACTTTATTCACATGAAGTGTGCAAAGAATATCACCTATTTTTACTTCGTCGCCTATTTTTTTATGTAAAACAATGCCTACGGTAGGATCAATTTTATCATCTTTAGTAATTCTTCCGGCTCCTAAATGCATTGATACTTCACCAACTGTTTTAGCATCTATTCTAGTTATTACACCATCTTTATCACTTTTAATTTTTATTACTTGATCGCTTATTGAAAGATGTGCTAAATCTCCATGTTGGAAAGAGACAAATTCTAAAAATTTTTTATAAGCTTTGCCACTTTTTATAGATTCTATAGCTTCATTCTTTGCTTCTTCTATAGATATATCTTTACCCATACTAATCATATTAGCAGCTAATTCAATACATAAGTTACCTAAGTCATTATCGATGTGACCCTTTAAAACATCAATCGCTTCTAGTACTTCTAAGCTATTACCAATACATCTTCCTAAAGGAGCATCCATTTTAGTAATTAATACTCTTGTTTCTTTATTAAAACTCTCTCCTATTTTTATTAGTATCTCTTTTAATTTAAGAGCATCTTCTTCCTTATGAATCAAAGCTCCTGTTCCTAGTTTTAAGTCAATTAGTATTTTATCAGCACCACTTGCTATTTTCTTACTCATTATAGATGACGCTATTAAAGGATATGATTCAACCGTTCCAGTAACATCTCTTAGTGCATATATTTTCTTATCAAGAGGTGCTAACTCTTTAGTTTGACCTGATACCACCATATTTATAGTTTTTAATTCATCTAAAAATTCTTCTATTTCTAGATTAGTTTTAAAACCCGGAATACTTTCTAATTTATCAATAGTACCCCCAGTATAACCTAAACCTCTACCTGACATTTTAGCAACTTTTATACCACAACTTGCAACCATCGGAGCAATAATCAATGTTGTTTTATCTCCAATTCCACCAGTTGAATGTTTATCAACTTTTACTCCTTCAATATTACTTAAATCTAATGCTTCACCACTATTAATAAAGATCTTAGTTAAATTAACTATTTCATCATCAGTCATTCCTTTTAGACAAATAGCCATTAAAAGTGCAGACATCTGATAACTTTCTATTTTATCATTTAAATATCCTAGGAAACTATATTCTAATTCTTCCCAATTCAGTTCTTCACCTAATCTTTTTTTATTAATAATATCAACTATATTCATACATTGCCTTCCTTCTTATTATAATTTAGTTTATTGATTTGTCTTGATCTTGCTATTGCTAATGAGTATTCTTCTACATCTTTAGTAATTATTGATCCTGCTGCTATTAAACCTTTTTTATTTATAGTAACTGGTGCTACTAATACACTATTAGCCCCTATATAAGCGTAATCACATATAGTTGTTTTATTTTTTATTTTATCTTTACCATTTAAGTTAGCAGTAATTGTTCCTCCACCTATATTTACATTATATCCAATATTAGCATCACCTAAATAACTTAAATGCTTTGATTTAACTCCATCATTAATAATGCTATTTTTTACTTCAACAAAGTTACCTATTACTACACTATTTTTTATAACAGCATTACCTCTTAATCTAGCAAAAGGTCCAATAACATTATTATCTCCTATTTCTGTATTTTCTATATGAGATGAGATAATCTTATTATTATTTCCTATTGTACTATCAATAATAATAGAATTCATATCTATTATATTATTTTTTCCAATATGACTATTACCTCTTATTGAGGTATTAGGATATATAATAGTTCCCTCTTCTATTACTACTTCTTCATCAATATAAGTATTATTTATATCAATAATAGTAATGCCTCTTTCTAAAAGATGTTCACATATCTTCTTATAATTCATATTATCACCACTTTAATTATATCAAAAAAAAGATACATAAAGTATCTTTATCTTAATTTTTTATTAATTAATTCTATTGTCCTTTTAGGATCGGTTATTAATTTATTATACAAACTATCATAAGTATTTTTTCTTAATTCTCTTATGATATTAATTTCTTCATTAGACATCTTCATTCCGTAATTAGCATCATTATCAGTAACTACGAACGAATCATTTCCAACAAAATAATCTAGACTTACATGAAAAAGATTAGATAAGTCTGTTAAAGTTTCTAGTGATGGTGATCTAGTACCCTTTTCATAACAGCAAATACTCACCTTAGTAACGTTTAGTTTTTCGCCTAATTCCTGTTGAGTCATATTATAAGTTTTTCGTAGATTTTTAATTCTTTGACCTATAATATTCATACCATCACTCCCAGTACCATCATTATAATGAATTACTTATGCCATTAGGCCAAAGTTAACTAAATAGAAACTTTTATTATTATTTACTAAATCTACTTTTTAATTCATTGATTAATATTTTTATTATTACTAGATAGAAATGTTGTACGTTCTGCTATTACATCAAGACAATATTTTTTACTTCCGTCTTCTTTTTCTATTATTCTACTTTGAATTCTACCTTTGATACCAACAATATCACCTTTATGACAGTACTCTGCAGTAGATTTAGCTACACTATCCCACAAGATGCAATCAATAAAATCTGTATCATAGTCACCGTTAATATTTTTAAAACTTCTTGGTACAGCTAAAGTAATATATGAATAATGTTTATTTCCTTCAGTTTTATTTACTTCTGGATCCTTTGTTAGTCTTCCTACCAAAACCACCTGATTTAACATATTATTCCTCCTTTCATCCATAATTTAGCACATTATATTTTCGATAACAAATGACATAATTACAGATTTGATGGGTAATAAAAAAAGAATATTAAATTTCCTTTAATAGAAAATATAATATTCTTTGAAAGATAAATATTTAATAATTCAAAATATTAAAAGTTACAAATTTTGTTTTAATAATTGATTCAATTCAACAGCATATTCCATAGGTAATTCTTCCCTAAACTTTTCTATAAATCCTAAAACAATTAGTTCTATTGCTTTTTCTTTTTCAATACCTCTTGTTGCAAAATAGAAAAGTTTTTCATCGCTAATTTTTGAGACTGTTGCTTCATGTTCTAAACTACTTGTTGCATTAAAACATATATTGGTTGGAAAAGTATCACTTTTTGATAATTCATCTAATATAAGGGTATCACATTTTACCATTGCTTCACTATTTAAAGCACTCTTTTTAATATCAACTTTCCCTCTATAACTAGCATTGCCTCCACTTCTTGCAATACTTTTAGATATAATTGTACTCTTAGTATTTTTCCCTATATGAATCATTCTTGCTCCACTATCTTGTTGTTGATTATTAGTAGCAACACTTATAGTAATACACGTTCCATTAGAATAATCTCCTTTTAAGATACAAGCAGGATACTTCATAGTAACTTTAGAGCCAATATTACCATCAATCCATTCCATAGTACCATTTTCTTCTACTAGAGCTCTTTTAGTAACCAGATTCAAAACATTATGAGCCCAGTTTTGTATAGTACTGTAACGACATTTACTATTTTTCCCAACATATATTTCTACTACTGCTGCATGAAGTGATGAGTCACTATAATTAGGAGCAGTACAACCTTCTATGTAGTGTAATTCACTATTATCATCAACAATAATTAATGTCCTTTCAAATTGTCCCATACTTCTAGAGTTAATTCTAAAATAACTATGTAGTGGCCTATCTAATTTAGTATTTTTTGGTATATAAATAAAACTACCTCCACTAAATACAGCACTATTTAAAGCAGCAAACTTATTTTCATCATTTTTTACGATAGTTGAAAAATATTTCTTTACTAAATCAGGATATTTCTTCATTGCGTCTTCAATCGATGTGAATATTACATGTTTCTTTTCAAGTTCATCTATCATATTATGGTATATTACTTCACTTTCATATTGAACGCCTATACCATCTACCTTTTTTTCACTGTCGATAACTCCTAAGTTACTAAATTCACATTTTATATTAGAGTCTACATTATCCCAACTATTTTCTAATTTTTCTTTATCATTTTTGTAATATATTATTTTGTTAAAATCAATATCATATTTAGGTCCAAAAGAAGGCATTGCTAAATTGCAGAATTTTTTATAACTGTCAATTCGATAATTTAAAATCCATTCGTCTTCTTGTTTTATTTTGGATATTGCTCTTACATTTTCTTCATTAATTCCTACAATTTCCATGTTGCCTCCTTACTAGTCTTCAATAATTTTTATTTTTGGATTTACCCCACTATTAATATAACTCTCATTAAAACGTCCTGATGTCTTAATAATCTTATCTATTTCTTTATCACTATATTTTTTATCTCCTTTAAATTGTATTATACCATCACGAACAGCATATATTTCACCTATAACAGCATTATTTCTATCTGCTAAAAGATTACCATTACTATCACGGTCAATAAAATTATATGGTAACCCTGTAATGTAATCGTACATGATGCCATCCTTTTTAATTCCTATAGCGTAACCATTATGTATCCACATGTCGCTACCATCAAAAAACCCCAAGTATTCTCTTATAGATAACGCAGTAACTTCCTCTACGCCCCTATATTTCATATAAACTCCTCCTATTTATTTATTTCCTCTATAATATGTTTAATAGATTCAAAAGGTAATGTTGCGCATTTCTTTCTACTAGGTTGTTTAGATATTGTATCATATACAATTAAATCACCTAATACGCTTTTATCATAATCTTCTTCATTGATCATTTTTTCATAATTGTCAATTATTTTTTTTACTTCATCAACGGATTTTCCTATTAATGTTCTTATCATAATAGATGTTGCAGATGTAGAAATTGCACATGCTTCTCCATCAAATCTTATATCTATAAATATACCGTTTTCTAATTTTGCCATAACGTCAATATTATCAACACAAGAAGAATTTCTAGTATTTACTTTAATATATCCCTTACTATCTGTTAATCCTCTATTAACAGGGTTTTGATAATTGTCTAAAATGATATCTCGTTTTAATTTTTCGTCCATTATTACACCTCTTTTTATAAAATTATATTAAATATATCTTTCTGTTTCTTTAGTGCTTCAACTAATAAATCTATTTCGCTTTTTGTATTATAGAGATAAAAGCTAGCCCTGCAGGTATTAGAAACGTTTATTTCATCCTTTACTATTTTTGCACAGTGATTACCTGCTCTTACACATATGTTAAAGTGATTAAGGAAAACTGCTGTATCTTGGCTAAATATTTTATCTAAATTAAATATTACAATGCCAGATTTTGAATTTTTATTATATATATTGATATTAGGAACTTCGCTTAATCTTTTCACTGCATATTCTTTTAATTCTAGTTCATGTTTATGAATATTTTCTAATCCTATACTTTGAATATATTCGATTGCTTTACCCATGCCTAGAACCCCTGCAATATTTTGTGTTCCTGCTTCTAATCTTTCTGGTAGCATTTTATACTCTAACTCTCCATTGCTTTCGAAATAAGAGTTCATACCGCCACCATATTCCATAGGAACTAGCTCGTTTAATAAATTATATTTACCATATAGCACTCCTATTCCTGTTGGTCCTAACATTTTATGAGCAGAAAAGCCTAAAAAATCAATATTAGCTTTCTCTACATCAATAGGAATATGTCCTATACTTTGAGCTGCATCTACAACAAAATAAATATTGTTATCATTACATATTTTTCCTATTTCATAAATAGGTCTTACATCTCCTATGGCATTAGTTACGTGTGCAATTGAAATAACTTTAGTTTTAGAAGTTATTACTTTTAATAGATTTGGAATAGTCAATTCATGATTTTCATCTAATGGAATGAATTTAACTACTATACCTATTCTTTTAGCTAATTCAAGCCATGGCAAAACGTTAGAAGCATGTTCACTTTTAGTAATTAGTACTTCGTCACCTTCATGTAAGTTATTATTCATAAATCCAAATACAACTGTATTTAATGATTCAGTAGTACCTTTAGTAAAAATTATTTCATCACGCTTTGCTGCTTTAATAAATGTTTTTACCAAGTCTCTTACATTTTCATATTTTTGATCAACTATTTGACTTATATTATAGTCACCTCTATGAGCATTAGAAGTGTATTTAGTGTAGTAATCAATAACTTCTTTAACTACACATTTAGGCTTTAGTGTTGTAGCACCATTATCAAAATAAATAATATTGCTATTTAACATTTCAAAGTCGTCTCTATTCATTTTGTCACCTCCTATATATAGTTTTTGATAAATGCATCTATCTTTTCTATTTCTTCTTTTGTAATATCCATTTTTCCAATTAAAAATCCTGATGTTAATAATTCTTTAATGCTTGCTTCATTAATTCCTCTAGTTTGCAAGTAGAAAATGATATTTGGATCGAATCCTCCTATATATGCCGAATGATTTGCTACTATTAAGTTATTATCAACAAGTAGATTAGGTTTTATCTCACACTTTCCTCCACCTATATTAATAATCTTATTATCTTGGGTAGTATTGCAATCATTGCTATTATTAAATACTTTAACATCTACATCAAAAGTAAAACTGTTATCCTTTAAATTAATAGCATGATTTGTTATTTTGCTAAATGTATTAGATGCATTATGATTTATTCTTTGATAGTAAGAATTAGTAACATCATTAATAATACTGCTGTTGTAAACTATATTTGCATCCATATCATTTAAATTAATTGTAATATTATCACTTGTATTATAAGAAATTTTATTAATTATCACTTTGCTATTTCTTCTTAGGTTATACTCTATTTTATTTTTAGTATTGCTACCAAACTCCAATACGTATAAACACATGTCGTCCATTACATCTATATGAACAAAACTAGATTCATCTTTTAAGTTTATTAAAAGTGATGTATCTTCAGTTATTATAAGATCTCCTAATTCATCTACATTATCTATTACTAGTTTATTCATTATTATCAGAACCACCTATATTATTTATCTCATTATATCCATTTTTTTCAATTTCAAATGCTAGTTCATAGCCACCTGTAGATACAATATTTCCGTGATTTAGAACATGCACATAATTTGGTTTAATATATTCTAATATTCTTGGATAATGAGTAATTATTAAAACAGAAGTTTTAGGATTTTCTTTTAAATATTCGTTGATATTATCACAAACTATTTTTAAGCTATCAACATCAAGGCCAGAATCCAATTCATCTAAAATAATAAATTTTGGTTTTAATAGTTTCATTTGCAATATTTCATTCTTTTTACGTTCTCCACCTGATGCTCCAACATTTACCGCTCTATGTAACATATCATTACTCATTTTTAAATTTTCCACACCGTTATCTAATGCTTTAATAAATTCATAAAGACCTATTGGAGATGAATTCCTAGAGTTTATAGCTGTTCTTAAAAACTCACTATTAGTAACTCCTTCTATACTTATTGGGCTTTGGAATGATAAAAATATTCCCATTCTTGCTCTTTCATCTGGAGTTAAATCTTTTATTTCTTTATCTAAAAATTTTATGCTTCCATCTATTACTTTATATTCAGGGCTTCCCATAATAACTTTTGATAATGTACTCTTGCCAGTTCCGTTTGGTCCCATAATAGCATGGATTTCTCCATCTTTTATATTTATACTTAATTTATTTAAAATCGTTCTATCTTGAACTTTAACTGTTAAATCTTTTATTTCTAGCATATATATTCCTCCATGAGATATTTTTATTATACCACAACCGTATATATATTTAATCGAAAAATATACTTATTATGTATAAAACTTTTGAAGATATATCACAATATTAATGAATATTGCTGTATTCACAATACGTGGAAAATATATCTTCCACTAACTTACCTTAATGGTAAGTTTTTTGTTTTTAAATAAAAAATCTTTATGCTATTTTATTTTTTTGTTAAAATAAATTTAGGAGATGATAAAATGGATTGCATATTTTGTAAAATAATCAATAATGAAATACCAAGTTATACTGTATATGAAGATGATATTGTTAAAGTATTTTTGGATATAGATCCTAAAACTAATGGAGATCTTTTAATTATTCCCAAAAAACATTATACAAATTTAGTTGATATCGATTTAGATACACTTAATCATATTAATAAAATATCTAAAGAAATGTATAAACTATTAAAAGAAAAGTTAGAGTGTGATGGATTAACAATTATTCAAAATAATGACTATGGCCAAGAAGTAAAACATTATCATGTACATCTAACTCCAAGATACAATAACGATTTATTAAGTCACGAGTATAACAAAGAAATGCTTAAACCAATTGAAAATGTTTTTAAAACTATTAAAGGAGAGTAATTACTACTCTCCTTTTTTGTACACATCGCTTCCAATAATAATTCGATCAGGATTTATTTGACCTGATTCATAAACTTCGTTAGGCTTATCTTTTAAATAGATATTAACTACTCCGTTTTCTTTAGTATAAGTACAAGAATACATATTTACACTATTGGTTTTAAGACAGGTTCCATCACTATTGAATTGGTAAGTAGCATTATCACTAGATACCCAACTACCAACTAAATCAACTTCTTTACCACAAGCAGTAATTAAAACTAACATTCCTAATAATATTAAAACTTTCTTCATCATATCACCTATCTTAATTATAACTATTAATAGGTATTTATAGCAAGAAAAAAAGAACATATTGTTCTATTCTTTCTCTAGCATGAAACCCATGCTCCTAAAATAATAGCAAGTAAAATATATAATACTATTACTATTACGAAGCCATTATTTCCTCCACAAGTTTGTGTTGGATTATTATTTTGGCAAGACATAATTACACCTCCTTAAACTAGATATAAGCACCTAGTATGATAACTAGTAAAATGAATAACACTAAAACAATTGCTGAAGATGATACATAATTTCCCATATTTTAATCCTCCTTTTTTGTTTACTCACAGTATTTTATGGAAAAACCTAAAAAGTGTTCGGACTTATTGTAAAAAATAGTCAAAACAATTGTATTTTAAAATCATATTTGTTATTATAAATATGTACGTTTAAAGGAGAGGAGAAAATATATGAAGAAAAAATTATTACTTTGTATGTGCGTAGTTTTACTACTTGTTACTAGTTGTGGTAAGGTACCAAAATTAGAAAATGGAAAAGATGCTGTAGTTACTTCTAGTGATGGTGAAATATCTGTTGATGATTTATATGAAGAAATGAAGAATACTTATGCTTTAACTACTCTTATAAATATGATTGATACTAAAATATTAGAGAAGGATTACCCTAGTGGTGATGAAGAAAAAGAATACATCAAAGCTCAATTAGAACAATTAGAATATACTTACAAAAATAGTTACTATGTAAATTATTATTCTAGTTTTAACGCATTTGCTGTTGCTTATTTTGGAGTATCAGATATGGATGCAGTTAATAAAGCTTTAGCACTACAATATAAAAAAGAAGCTTATTTAGATGATTATGCTAAAAGCTTAGTTACTGACAAGGAAATTGAATCTTACTACAATGATAAAGTAATCGGTGATATTAAAGCTAGTCATATCTTAATCAAGGCTGATTATGATGATAACGCTACTGATGAAGAGAAAAACAAAGCTTATGAAGAAGCATTAAAGAAAGCTAATGAGGTTTTAACTAAACTTAAAAACGGTAAAAAGTTTGAAGATTTAGCTAAAGAATATTCACAAGATGGTACAAAGGATGATGGCGGAGATTTAGGATGGTTCAATCGTGGTGATATGGTTAGTGAATTCGAAGAAGCTGCTATAAAACTAGAAAAAGGTAAATATACAACAGAACCTGTTAAAACTAAATTTGGTTATCATATAATCTTAAAAACAGATCAAAAAGAAAAACCAGCATTAAAAGATGTTAAAGAAGACGTTATTGATACTTTAGCTGAAGAAAAGAAAAGCGCTGACTCAAGTTTACAAAACAAAGCATTAATTAATTTAAGAAAAGAAAAGAAAGTTGAAATAGAAGACGATACTTTAAAGAAACAATACAAAAACTATATTGAAAGCATTAGTAATTAACAAATAAAAAAATTCACAAAAAAAATGTGAATTTTTTTTGTTCACATTTTTATTTGAAATATTTAGCATATGCTTTTTCTTTTGAAAGTGGTCTAGTTGGTAATTCAAGTGTTTTAAAATCGCTTAAGTTACTAGCTTCTTTATTTATAGCTTCTATTGCAGTAGGATTAATTAATTCTGGTAATTTAACATCGTGTGGTATAACATGTAATGTTTTGTCTTGAGTTAAAAATAATTTTCTTAATTCTCTTAAATCTAATGATGATAATTTTATACCATAACCTGCATAAGCTAGAAGTTCATCCATACGTGCTGCATATCTAATAACAATTGAATTATGTTTTGAATTTTCACTATCCTTATAATCCATAACTTCATAACAATATGGATTATTTCTTCCTAATTTATAAAATATATCTCTACCTAAACCGTCTTCTTTTGCAAAAACTACTTTTCTTAAATTAAGTGCAACAATTTGTCTAGTGGCACTTTCATCTAATACTTCAAAACCACCTTTTTGAGTAGGCACATCTCCTCTACCAATTTCTTGTATATGTGATACAACACCTACCGAAACTGTTCTTCTATATATTGTTTTATTAGAAGATTGTTCTTCTTTTCTTTCCATTTTTCTTCCCCCTTTAAAAAGTAAGGACATTTTAACACAAATTTCAGAAAAAGTCAAATCTAATCTTGAAAAAAGCCTTTTTGGTACATTTTTTGTTTCACTTTATATTCTAATTCTTTTCCAGAATACTTTCTAGATAACTTAGAATATATCTTATCGTATTCTTTTTTTAATATATCAGTATCATCTATCTTTATTTCGTTAACACATCTAATAACTAACTCTTTGGTGTATCCTAAATTTGTTAAATACTCTACTAGTTTCTTCTTTAAAAAATAAAGGCTCTTATTATGATTTTGTTTTACTTGTTTAGTAACTATTTTTTCGATACGACTAATTTCTAACTCTTTTTCGAAGACAATAATATGACTTTGAATAATATCGTTAGATATTCCTATTTTTTTTAAACTTTCCATTATCTTATAAGGCCCATCACTACTTAAATTAATTTTGTCATTTATATAAGCCTCACAATAAAAATCATCATTTAAATATTTTTGCTTTTCTAAAAGTTCTATAGCTTTATCAATATATTCGGTTTTAAAATCCTTTTTTATTAGGTATTCTCTTATTTCCTTTGTACTACGCATTTTAGTCTTCAAATATTTAAGCGCTAGATCATACGCAACATATAAATTATTTTCTTCTAGCATTTTTTCAAGTTCTTTATTATTTAACTCTTTATTAATTAATAAAGCATATTTTAAAATTAAGTCTTCATGTAATAAAGCATTTGTATCATTATCAAAAGTTAATTTATATTGACCATTTTTTAACTTGGTATATTTAACTATCTTCATAATATGCCCCCCTTATAATTATATAATAAATTTAGGCAAAGAAAAAGAATCTACTTAGATTCTTCTTTAACAATTATCAACCCTTCGGCTACTTCTTCTAACGCTCTACCAATATTTTTAGAAGAAACATATTTATTAATCGGCATTTGATAATAATCAGTTCTAGTCATATCCTTACTACGTCTTGCAGCAATATGTACTAATTGATATTTTGAATCAACAATATTTAAAAGTTTATCGATTGATGGATATATCACTTTATCACACTCCCTATTATTAGGATACACCTCTTTACATTTCTTTTCAACAAATCCGTCTTAATTAGACAAATGTTTACAACTATTATTTATATTGGTTAGTTTCTTTAATTATATAAATAGGTCTTCTTTTTGACTCCAAATAAGTTTTTGATAAGTATTGTCCAATAACCCCTATTGAAAACAATTGTATTCCACTTAACAAGAAAATTATACATACTAATGAAGGCCATCCAGATACATGATCACCAAATATTAATGTTTTAAATATTATTACAAAAATCATAACAAATGATAATAAGCAAAACAAAAATCCTAAAATAGCAGACATTAATAATGGAACAGTTGAAAATGCCGTTATTCCTTCCAAAGCATATTTAAATAATTTCCAAAACGACCACTTAGTCTCACCTGCTACTCTTTCTATGTTTTCATATTCTAACCACTTAGTTTCAAATCCAACAAAGCTAAATATTCCCTTTGAATATCTATTATATTCTTTCATAGAAATAATTGAATCAGCTACTTGCCTTGTCATTAATCTATAATCTCTTGCACCATCTACCATTTCTATATCAGACATTTGATTAATTATCTTATAGAATTGTCTAGCACAAAAGCTTCTTATTACAGGTTCACCTTTTCTAGTAACTCTTCTAGTTGCTACACAGTCATAATTTTCTTCTTTTATTAAACGATACATTTCTTCTAAAAGTTCTGGTGGATCTTGTAAATCAGCATCCATTAAAGTAACATAATCTCCTTTAGCGTGTTCGAGTCCTGCCATCATGGCCGCTTCTTTACCAAAATTTCTAGAAAACGATATATACACTACTCTTTTATCTTTTTTACTTAATTCTTTTATTTTACCTAAGGTGTTGTCCTTAGAGCCGTCATTAATGAACAAAAATTCAAAGTCTAACTTTTTCATTTTTTTAGATATTTTATCTATTTCGTCATAAAAATAGTCAAGTGATAATTCTTCGTTATAGCAAGGAACAATAACTGATATTTTATCTTTTTTCTTTTTTTCCATAATCCACCTCTATAGAATCTAACTTAATTATAACATGAGGCATATCAAATATAAATGTTTCTTATTATTTTGTTGCCTTTTTTATACTTTATTATAGAAAAAGCAGCATGTAAACTTTTGTATATTGCTTTCAAATTTCGACTTTTAATTTCAAAATGTTCCATATATATTGTATAATATTATTACTAGATAATAGAGGAAGTGAATAGAAATGCAAAGAGAAAAAATACCAAAGATAATTAACTTTTTTGTAATTATGTTATTACTTATTGCTTCTACTCTTATTACTGTTAATGCTGTTAGCTATACTGAGTATACTGCAACAGTTACTGCAACTGCCGGACTAAACGTTCGCTCTAGTGCAACTACTAACTCGAGCATAGTTACTACACTCCCTTATGGAGAACAATTTAAATATACTGATAGTGATGTAATCAAAACAGATAATGAATCATGTAATGAATGGATATATGTTTCAAGTAAGAATGGTTACATATGTAAAACTTGGACTCAAGTAGTTAGTTCACAGGTTATTGATAATCCTGATAACGAGATGTCCAATATGACTGATGAAGAATTTGATGCTTACTTAACATCACAAGGATTTGATGGTACTTATAAAACTAAATTGAAAGAATTACATAAAAGATATCCTAATTGGGTATTTAAAGGAATTAAAACTGAGCGTGATTGGAATGCAACGTTAAAAGAAGAAAGTCAAGAAGGAAGAAGTACATATTATATTGATTCCTTAAGAGAATCAGCAGGCCAAGAAGCTTATCTAAGTACTACTAGTCATTACAATTGGTATACTAATTTATACACTGGTTATGACGGAATGTTTTTCCTCGCCAATGAACCTACTGTTGCATATTTCCTTGATCCAAGGAACTTCTTAAACGAATCTTCAATATTTATGTTTGAAAGTTTAAAGTATGAAGCATCATTTCAAACTAAAGATAAGATTGCCCCTATTTTAGGTACTGGTATATATAGTGATATTATTTTTGCTTCTGGTCAAAAATATAATTACTCTCCTCTTGCTATAGCAGCTAAAATAAGACAAGAAGGAACTTTAAATAATAGACCTACTCTTGGTAATATAACTGTTACTTGTAATTCTAAAAATGGTTATACAACTGATTCAAGTCAAATAGTTGCTACAAGATATGCACCACTTTATAATTTCTTTAATATAGGTGCTTATACAAGTCCTAAAAATGCTGATTTAAATGGATTATGTTATGCAGGAACTACTAATGAGAATTATTTACTTCCTTGGAATACAACCGATAGAGCTATTGAAGGTGGAACTAAGTGGATTGCTAGTAATTATGTTAATGGTAGTCAATATACAAATTATTTTCAAAAATTTAATACTGCTAATCCTAATACTGCATTATGGCATCAATATATGACTAATATAGAAGACCCTAAATCACAAGGTGCATTAATTCAAAAAATATATTCTAATAACAACTTATTAAGAACAGACTTTGTATTTTATATTCCAATATACAATAATATGCCTAGTGAAACTAAATTGCCAAAGCTAGGTAACCCAAATAACTGGTTAACATCCTTAACTGTTAAAGTTGGCGACGTTACTAACTCTGTATCAAACTTTGATGGAAGTAAAACGGATTATCAATTAAATGTTGCTAGTAACATTAACAATATAACAATTAATAGTACTACTGTTGCTAAAACTTCATATGTTTCTATAGATGGAAGTAATGCTGTTATTAAGACAACATCTAAACAGGTATCGTTAAAAGATGGGGAAAATACTTTTAATATAGTAGTAACTGCCGGAAACGGTGATGTTAAAACTTATACTTTAAAAGTAAATAAGGAAACACAAGAAGCTGGAGAACAGCCTTCTGTTGAAGAAATGATACAAAATGCAAAACTTAGAATAGATGACAAATATGTTGCGGGTATTACATTTGGAATGGGTGCTGATACATTAACTAAAAACCTACTCGCTACTAATAATCTTGCCGTTATTCAGATATCTTCTAATAATGGTACTACTAAAACAACTGGTGCTTTAGGAACTGGTGATAAAGTTACAATAACTAGTAATGGAGAAACTAAAACTTATGAAATAGTAATTTATGGAGATATAAGTGGGGATGGTCAAATAACTCTAGTAGATATAGTTTTCCTTCAAAAACATTTATGGAATTCATCTAATCTTTCTGGAGCTCGTCTTAAAGCCGCAGATGCTAATAAAGATGGGGTTGTCAAACTTAATGATATAGTTATGATACAAAAACACTTATGGAAAGATATTATTATTTCACAATAAAAGGAGTAAAATTATGAAAAAAAGAATAAATTTATTGTTTGGGTTTGTTATAACGGTTTTATTTTTTACAATTACTAAAGTAGATGCTGTTGGTGTAATGAATATTTCGATGTGGGCTAATACTTCTACTGCTGTGGTTGGCAACAATGTTACATATACAGTTGACTTATCTGCTTCTAACGGAGGCAAAATGTCAGCTTGGAGTTATTCAATGAATTGTAGTTCTAATCTGGTATGGCAAAGTGGTAGTAAGCCTTATGAAGCAGCAGGAACTAGTACTAATGGAGCAATAACATCTCAAAGATTTACTTTCACATATAAAGCTAAATCTAGTGGAGCTGGTACTTGTACTTTTACAGTTCACAGCCTTCCAGATTATAATGATCCTAATATAGCAGAAATGGGTGGAACTAGAAGTAAAAGTGTTACTGTTAATCTTATTACTCAAGCTCAATTAGAAGCTAGTTATAGCAAAAATAACAACTTATCTGGATTATCAATTGAAGGGTATCAACTATCCCCTGCTTTTAATAAAAATACTTTAGAATATAGTGTTGAGTTACCTAATGGTGTTACTTCTATTAAAGTAATAGCTACCAAAGAAGATAATAAAGCTAATGTTCAAGGAGCTGGAGATGTAGCAGTAGTTGAAGGACTTAATAGAATCGAAGTAAAAGTTACCGCACAAAATGGTTCATTAAAAACTTATATTCTTAATGTTACAGTTAAAGAGTTAGATCCTATAGTAGTTAAGGTAGATGGCAAAGAATACAATGTAGTTAGAAAAAAAGAACAAATAACTGCTCCTAACCCTACTTATACTGAAAAGATAATTAAAATTAATGACTTAGAAGTACCAGCATTTGAAAATAAAAAACTAGGTTATACATTAGTGGGACTTAAAGATAGTGATGCAAAAATAGAATTATATATATATAACGAAAAAGATAAATCTTATACATTATATAGAGAATATAACTTTAAATCATCAATCATATGTATATTAGATGATAAAAGTAAAATACCTGAAGGATATACAGAAACAACATTAAAAATCAACCAAAAACAAGTAACTGCTTATAAATTAGATAAATCATCAAAGTTCTATTTAGTTTACGGAATAAATGTTGAAACTGGCGAAAAAAACTTATATGTATATGATAGTAAAGAAGAAACTATTCAAAGATATAATGGTGATGAAATAGCAAATAATTATAATGAAAAAGAAGAACTATATCAATATATAATTATTGGTCTAGGTTCCCTACTTATAGTTACATACTTCATATTACTGATAGTAATTATCAAAAATAGTAATAAAAAAAAGAAAGAAAAAATGAAAAAAATGTCTAAATCTAGAGCGGAAGTTGAAGAAGTTAAAGATGAAGAGGACATTAAAGAGGATATAGAACAAGAGATTAATGATGAAGACTAATCTCTTTTTTAGTGTAAAGCAATTGTTAATTAATTCCATAATATAGACAAAAAGGAAATTTTATAGTATAATTTCTTAGTTAGTTCTTTAATATTATGAAAGGAGAAATTATGAATAAAAACCAAAGTGAAACTAAAATAATAGTTTTAGGTGGTTTAGGTGAAGTCGGAAAAAACATGTATTGTGTAATGCATGAAGACGAGATTATTATTATTGATTCGGGTATTTCTTTCCCAGACGGTGGTATGTTGGGAATCGATTATGTATTTCCAGATTATACTTTTTTAAAACAAAATCAAGATAAAATTAAAGCTTTAATTATAACGCATGGACATGAAGACCATATTGGTGGTATTCCTTTCCTATTACAATCTGTTAATGTTCCGGCCATATATGCACCTAATCAAGCCAAAGAACTTATTGCATTAAAATTAGAAGACCGTAATATTAGATATGATAATTTATTTGTTTATACAGATAAAGATGTATTAAAATTTAAAAACATAGAGGTAGAATTCTTTAGAACTACCCACTCTATTCCTGATTCACATGGAATAGTAGTATCTACCCCAAATGGTAGAATAGTAACTACAGGAGACTTTAAATTTGATTTTACTCCTATTGGACCAATGGCTGATTTACATAAAATGGCTGAAATTGGTAAAAGAGGTGTTGATTTACTTATAAGTGACTCTACTAATGCTTTAAACGAAGGAATATCTACTAGTGAGACTAAAGTTGATAATGCTTTAAATGAGATATTTGATAAGCATGAGAATAATCGTATTATTATTGCTACATTTGCATCAAATATTTATAGATTAAAACATATTATTGAAACTTGTTACAATCACGGTAGAAAACTTTGTGTATTTGGTAGAAGCATGGAAAACAACATTGAGATATCTATTAAAGGTGGATACATTAATCATAAAGAGATATTAGTAACTCCTGAAGAAGCTAACAGCTTAAAGCCTAAAGAAGTAGCAATCTTATGTACTGGTTCACAAGGAGAACCTTTAGCTGCTTTATCTAGAATTGCTAATAATACTCATAAACAAATAAAACTAAGACCTGATGATGTAGTTGTATTCTCTTCTTCAGCTATTCCTGGAAATGCTTTAGCAATTGGAAGAACAATTAATAAACTATATTTACAAGGTGTTAAAGTCTATACTAATACTTCTTTAAATGATATACATACATCTGGACATGCTAATATGGAAGAATTGAAATTAATGATTAGATTAATTATGCCTAAGTATTTAATGCCTTTCCACGGTGACTATAGAATGCTTAAGAATCATGCTAATATAGGTATTGAATGTGGAATTCCTAAAGAAAATACTTTTGTATTACAAAATGGTGATGTATTGATATTAAAAGATCATGTAATTACTAAAGGTGAACCTGTAGTTGCAAGTGATATTTATGTAGATGGTAATAGATTAGGAGAAATAAATGGAGCTGTTTTAAGAGATAGAAAAATAATGGCTAGTGATGGTATTTTAGTAGTTATTGCTAATATTGATATGAGAAATAGAACATTATTAATAAAACCAAATATAACTACTCGTGGATTCATTCTAATAAATGAAAATGAAGAACTAATAAAAAGAATCGAATCAATCGCCGCTGCTGCTATTCAAAAGAAATTACAAGAACCTACTGCTAATTTCAATGATATTAAAAGTCAAATTACAACAGATTTATTCCCATTTATATATGAAACAACAGGTAGAAAACCAATTATATTACCTGTAATATTAGATATTAAAAGAAATAGTTAAGAGGAAAATATTCCTCTTTTTTTTATAAAAAAAGTTACACAATGTGTAACTTTAAGAATTAAGCATCCTTGCTAGACCATCAACCGTGGTACTTGATACAATTGGATATCTTGTTAATTTCATTTTGTTATCGCCTACTCTTACTTTGCGATTACCTCCAATAAAAGCCATTGTAAATCCAGCTTTTTGTAAAACTGATATAGAATAGTCATTATATTCATAGAATGGATAACAGAACACTGTACTACCATGTAATTTATTACGACTTGTCTCTAAATCTTTTAACAGTATCTCCTCTTCATAGCATTTGATTGCACCACCCTGTCCACCAGGACATGCACCAGTAAAGTGAAGATTATCGCCATGAGAATGTGCTTCAACATACTCAGAAGTAAAACCTTCTGGTAAGTATGATGAAGTAATTAAAAATACAGTAGCATTCATTTTATATTCGTTTAATAGTTCTATTCCCTTTTCAGCTAACCATCCATCATCTATAGTGATAAGCACTGATTTTTTAGGAAGATTAATTTTACCATCAACAAATAATTCCATGTCTTTCATTTTTAATGTGTAATAATTGTTAGATTTCATATAATCAAGATGACTTCTAAATTGATTAACACTATGACATATAATTTGTTGGCACTCATTTCTATTACTGTTATCATAAAAGAAATGATAGTTTAAGACTGCGATACCATTTGCTATTTCTTCACTGCTGTTACTTGCTTGTTCTACTTCCACTTCATTTTTTTTGACTGCTAATAATTGATTAGCATATTCAACATAATAGTACTCATTATCTTTTATTATTATTGGGAGATTAATTGATTCTTCTATACTAAACACTAAATCATTATCTCGATAAAAGTTTGTTTTTTCTTGAGTAATAGCGTTTTCATTAAAAGGAATATAATTCTTGTATTGGTAATCTTCCGTTAATGGAGAAGAAGATTCAATATCTTCATAGTATACATAGTATTCCATATCCTTTAATTGAAAATAGTACGCATCTTCTGTTAAAGGTAGTTCTCTTTCAGTATTTAATGCGATGGTTTGGTCTTTATTCAAACTACCTCTTTTTTCATATTTTCCATTTATATTTTTATATAAAGTTACCTCTTTTGTTGATTTAACATATGGTTGATATTTTTCTTTGACCTTAGAAAGATTTATAGAATCTTTATCAGTATCTGGTTTTGAAATTTTACTATTTGATAAAATACTAAAACTAAATCCCACTATTATTAAGATAAATCCTATTATTGTAATACCAATTATTATTTTCTTTTTCATTTTACTTACCCACTTTTATTCATAAATTTAATGTTCTATTAGAACCAAAAACATTTCAGAAGCATGCCACATATGTGAAAGATATAGATTTTTATTACAGTAGAATTGCGATACAAAGCATTCGTTTTCTACTTTTCCACTTTCTCCTTCACTTCCTATTTCATAGCTCAATGGATATATTTCATTCAACATATATACATCTCCATAATTTCCATAATGATAAAATGCCCAATTTAAATATGGATAAAGTTTTGATTCTTCTTTAGTTAAAGTATTTATTTTTCTATCATACCATGTTAATTTAGCATATCCATCGTCTTCTTCAGGTACTGTCAAATTTAAAGTTATATTATTCTTTTGAGCTCCATATAGTGCCAAAACAGTTGGATAATATATACGATTAGTTCCATCTACTATTCCTTCAATTGTATTTCCATCGCCTTGTAAATTTTTTATTTCCTCTAATATAGAATTAACTAGATCAGGTCTATCCACTCCTACTGCACCTATTATGTATAACAATTCACCTAAATTATCAACTTCATTTAAATCACTTCTTCGTGAATTATCATATATTTTGTTAATTCCTTTAACCCAATTTTCTAATAATGAAGTGTTATTAGTATTTTCAAGTACCATAGTAGCTAACATTGTATCTCTATACCAAGCATTATTGTAACCAAAGATATTTGGTTTAGGTATATCACCATCTATATTGAAAAGTATTTCTTGGTGTAATACCTTAAGAATTTCTGAATATTTGTATTTATCAAACTCTGGTAAATTAATTGCTTTTATACCGGATGTTACCAACTCTTTTTCTTCGTTCGTATATAAATATACGCCTTCTTCATTTTCTTGAATTCTATAAATATTATTTTCCTTATCTTTTAAGATGACTGTATATTCGTTAGGAACAATTAATTCTTCATTATAATCAAATTCTCTTATAACTTCATTTGTCTTAATATCAATTAATTTTCCATCTTTATATAAGAGCTTATTTCTATCAGCCATTCCAAAATAAAATATTCCTATTGGTTCATCTATTTCACTATATGCCTGAACCGAGAAAGAATTTTTCATATCTTTTAGTTGTTTTTCGTATTTATCAAGTGATTTTTCATATATTTCAAACACACTACAATTAGTACAACTCGGTGCAACATAATTAATTCTTTTATAGAAAATTATCAAGGTTGCAATTAAGATTAAGATAGAAATTATTTTTAAATATCTTTTTTTTATTATTAATAAACATAAAAGTATTGATGCTATTCCTAGTATTATTAGGGGTTTAAAACTAAAATGTTCTATTACATTATAATTTGGTGCTAGATTTAAATATAAATCTATAATTGATCTAAGGGATAATAATATAATTAATAACAGTGTTATATAGTATACAAGTTTATTATTAATTTCATCTTTATTAAAATATTTTAGAATATATGCTAAAATAATCAAAATAACAAAATTATAATGACATACATATAAAAAGGCAATACTATTTCCATATATCAAATGTAATAAAAAGTTAAATGCATATACGCAAGCCATTGAATAATATAATTTATGTTTTTTCTTCTCTTTCCATGATTTAATAATAAATATTATATTTATTACAACAAAGGCAATAAAAGATATTATAGAAAATATATTAGTGGCCATGGATGACTTAAATGATAAATATCGTTCAGTTACCAAATTTGAAAAACTAGCAATATTAAATGAATATCCAAAATTAGAATTTATAACATTTAAAATTTTTGTTAGGGATAATCCAAAATCCATATATGAACTTTCTTCACTAGTATGATATAAGAAATCATTTACATTTTTAGTAAAGAAGTTAGGAGCACTAGGCCATACTATTTGTTGGATATCAGCTAACAAAACAGATATTGATACAGCTAAAAATATAACAACAAAACTATTTAATAATTTGTGTTTCTCTTTTTCATTTAGAAATATTAGAAAGAATACAGCAATGATGAATTGAAAAAAGTTTGTTATAGTAACAGCTATACTACCTATTCCTAATAATATTAAAATAGCATAATCACAATAACTAAGTTTTTTATCTAAACGACTTGATGCAAATAACCATAATAGGATCAAAAACACTTGAGCAAAGATATATGTTTCAACATTTGAAGAGAAAATTATCTGACCTAAACTAAGTCCAAATAATAAAGTTAATACAATTCTTAATTTTTCTTTTACATTTATTTTATTTAGGATTTTATTAAATCCAACTACAGATATCCCAGCAACTATACTCTGTAATAATATAATAGCTAAGATTTTGTTCTTTAAAATCAAGTTAATTAATAGTATAATAGGTTGAAATAAGATAATAAATAATGGATGAACAGATGCTCTATAATGATAATAATCAATCAAAGCCAAATCACCAAATACTCTAGGAGTATCCATATCAAAAGCTACATTCCAATATTTATAAGTATCTAAGTAGTATGAAAATACTGTTCCTAGAACAAAATATAATATGAAAAATGACAAAAAAAGAATTAATTCTTTTTTATATTTATCTATAATTTTTTTCACAATCATTCACCTCAAACTTCTATAGTACTCCAAAAAATATTATCATACTTATACCATATACAATACATAGTAATAATAATGTTTTATCTTTATAAAGTACTGTTGTAGGATCACCTTCATCACTGCTTTCAATGATTAGGCAGTATCTCATTAAAATAACTAAAACTAATGGTATGGTTAGATACAAATATTGAGCTGTTTGTTCAATCGCCCATAGTGAGTAAAATACTACAGTTAAGCTCAAATTCATATATTGGAACTTGTCTAGAAATGATTCTGTATAATTAGACAATACTTTACGAGAATCTTTACTTGTTACTAGTTCTTTTTTACGTTTACCAAGTCCCATGAATAATGATGCATTTAGAATAGTTAAAAACAACCAATCTGATACTTCTACATTTATTATACTAGCACCATAATATACTCTTAATATGAATCCTGTTGCTAGTAAAACTACATCTAAAATAGCAACATTTTTAAGTCCAAAACTATATCCTAAATTAACAATAAAATATGCTAGTAAGAAGTACAATGATACATTAAATAGACTACCATTAGCTATAACATTTGCAGCTAATGACAGGATAAGCATTAGTGCTGCAATAATAATTGCTGTTGGTTTTGTTATTTCTCCACTAGCTAAAGGTCTTTTCTTTTTAATAGGATGTAACTTATCTTTTTCTATATCTCTTATATCATTTACTACATATATAAAAGACGATAAAAAGCTAAATGAAAAAAATGCAATTATACAACTTAAAATATTATTCAATTCAAACTTTTTTGCACATATAAGAGGAATAAAAACTAATAAATTTTTTATCCAATGTTTTACTCTTATTAAATTAATATATTTTTTCATATACCCACCTTATTTCTACTACTAATAGTATAACATATAAATTAATTCACATTCTATATATAATTAATAAAATGATTATAAAACATAAATTAAAAGATGATAATTGCTACCATCTCTTCTTGTATTTAATTTTAATCTTTATTTTCTTTTTGTTCTTCTTCTAAAACTTTAGTGAAAAACTTATCAAAGTCTTTAGCTTTTTCTTCCCATGACCAAGACTTTATTTGTCTCAAATTTTCTTCTGACAAAGTTTTAAATTGAGTTTTATCTTTTAATAATTTTTTGATTTTTTCTTTTAAACATTCAACAGTACGCTCTTCAAGAATAAATTCCTTTTGTTTATCACCAAACGCATCTGGGACAATACCAACATCAGTAGATATTATTGGAACACCGCATGCCATTGATTCTAATACAGGATTAGGCGTTCCTTCCATTTTAGATGAACAAATATATAAATCAATACTAGAATAATATTCCGGCATTTTTTCATGTGGTATCATTCTTTCTTGACGGTCAGCAAAATAGGTTTCAATAGGATATCCTTCTTCTTGTAACTCTTTGATTGCGGGTTTTAAAATAGTATTAACTCCTTTAAAATCCTCTTGTGTTCCAGCCCAAGCACTATTACCTACCCATCCAATAACAATATTCCTATTTTCTATTTTTTCGAATCTTTTCAAATTTTTAGGTTTGAATCTTTTTAAATCAATTCCATCTGTTATTGTCATCATAGGTAATTTAGAAATTGGTAATTTGTTATATATATCAAATAATTTATTTGAAGAAGTTGTGTAAGCTTTTAAATATTTTAAGTATTCTTCAATAAAGTCAACATCACTTTTTTCTGAATATAAGTGATCATAAACTGAAGCAGTCATTACTTTTCCTTCTACATAGTTTTTCTTAAATCTTTTAAGAGTTGTTCCCAATTGATTTAATCTTCTTCTAGTATCATCCAAATCTAATTCAGTTAAAAGACCTCTCCAAAAGAAATGAGTAAGATCATAATCTTTTGTCATTAATAATACGCTTATCAACCCTTCATCAACATATGAAAGAGGAATAACAGTAAAGTCATATTTTTTTTCTAAATATGGTGTGAATTGTCTACAAATATTTGCAAAAGCCCAGTTATCTTGGTCAACAATTAAAGCTATTTTAGGTTTCTTTTTAGTCATGTTTTCCACCTCTTTTGATAATTTTCAATATGATATTTTTAATTTTTCGTAAAACACGATAAACAAACCAATTAAACTTTGCACAAACTTTTACAAAAAATTGTAAGACTTTGAAAAAGATATTATCGCTTACTGCACTGAATCTTTCATATTTTAATAAATTATTTTTTAAAAATATATTTTCGGCTTTTAATGATTCTAGTACTACTTGTTGTTTTTTATATTCTTTTTCGTAATCTATTATTTTATTATTATCTGTATTTTTAATCTGTTTCATATCTTCCTCCTATAACTCTTCTGCAAAATTACGTTGTAATTTATCAAATATCTTCATTCCTATTAATATCAAAACTATTCCTATTATAAATAGAATACCTAGACTTGTTAAATTAGGCATTTGTTGATAATAAAATATATCTCTATATGCTGTTATTATTGATGCCATAGGATTTAGATAGAACACCCAAATAAAGTCTTTAGGAATGGACTCTAGTGTATAAACAATTGGAGTTGCATAGAATAACATCATTATAGCAACACTAATTAAATGTTGTAAATCTTGTAAGTAAACAGTAAGTGCTGAAAGTATTAAGTCAATTCCTAACAAAATAACAGTTTGAACTAGTACTATTACAGGTAAGAAAATAATATGCCAAGAAATACCCATTCCACTTATTAATAAAACTGCAACTATAATTACACATGAAATTAAAAAGTTAACTGCAGCACCAATTACTACTGATAGTGGCAATATTTCACGTGGAAAATAAACTTTTTTAATAATATTAGCATCTTGGATAATACATGTTGCACCTTGAGTTATAGCATTAGTGAAGAATGTCCAAGGAATTAATGCTACAAACAAGAAAACTGGATAATGAGGTATTTGTACTTTTAGAATTATCGGAAAAATAAGCGAGTAAACAAGTAGTTGTAATAATGGATTTAAGAATGACCATAGTACACCTAGCCAAGCACCTTTATATTTACCTCTTATTTCTTTTTGAACGTTAGTTTTTAATAACTCACGATATTTATATATCTCTTTTATTTTGTTTATCATAATCCACCTCTATCCGCACTTCTTCATGTATTCATCAACTACATCTTTTGGATTAGTATCCATAACTACATGTCCTTCTTCTAACCATATCGCTCTTGTACAAAAAGTCTTAACAACATTCATATTATGAGTAACAATGACAATTGTTTTTCCTTCTTCTTTTAATTCATCAAGTCTTTTATAGCACTTCTCCTGGAAATGATGATCTCCTACTGCTAATATTTCATCAATTAATAAAATATCTGCATCAACATTAATTGCTACTGCAAAAGCAAGACGCATATACATACCTGAAGAATAAGTACGTACTGGATTATCAATAAATTCTTCAAGCTCAGAAAACTTAATTATTTTATCAAGTCTATCATCTATTTCTTTTTTTGTTAGTCCAAAAATAGAAGCATTAAAATAAATATTCTCACGACCAGAAAAATCAGGATGGAACCCTGCTCCTAGTTCTAATAATGAAGTTAATTTACCATAAGTTTTTATTGTACCCTTGTTAGGATAAATTATTTTAGTCATTAGTTTTAATAATGTACTTTTACCACTACCATTAACTCCTACTAATCCTACAGTTTCTCCTCTATATATTTCTAGATTTATATCTTTTAAGATATGAAGAACATCATTTTTACTTCTATTCCAAAATAGCAATTTTTCTTTTAACGTATTTGCTTTATCATAAAACAATTTAAAGTCTTTACTTACGTGTTTTACTTCAATTGCTATTTCATTTTTTTGCTTTTTCATCATTTCACGTCCTTTACATTTTTGTCAATATAATCAGTAATTAAAGATATTATTTGATTACCACTTTTAAATTTTTTAGGTTCAAACGTTTTTATTTTAACTAACATCTTATCCAATTTATTAAAGTCATACAATGGTAGAATATATCCAAGCGAAGCAAATTCTTTTAATATTTGTAATTGATGATCATTAGTATGTTCTTTATATTTTTTTAGCCTTGCAGCTACTATCATTTTTTTACCTTTTCTTATTCCATCAAGAATTGAACCAACTCCAGCATGAGTTATAATAAAAGAACTTTCTTCAACATATTTTTCTAATTCCTTTTTCGATACAAAATCGAATATTTTCATATTTTTACTTTCATAATTTGTATATCCTGCTTGTACAATTACTTCTTCATTTATCGTTCCTTTTTCGATTGATTTATCTATTTGTTCTAACAACCTATGAAAGCTCTTGTCTTGTGTTCCTAATAATACTAAAATCATTGATATATCCACCCTCCATATACTGCTTTAGGATAAAGTTTTAACATACTTTTCCACTGAACAATAAATAAATCAGCAAAGTGATATATTAATCTGCCCGTTATTGTTTTAGTATGAATATTTGCAAAACTTTCTATGTAAATAATTTTACTTCCAAATATTTTACCAATACAACACATTGGTCCTGCTGTATGAGCACCTGTAGTAATTATTACTTTTGGTCTAAGTTTAAAATAGTAATATAAACTTTTAAAGCAATTAGCTAATAATTTAAAAGGATACGTAAGCATGTGATCTTTTGTACCATAAATTAGATAATTGACTTTTTGTGGATATTCCTTTTTTAAATAATCTGTTGATTTAGTTTTTTCTGTAATAATATGATAATCATACTTTTTAAATAATTCTTTTAATTCTAACATTTCAGAAAGGTGTCCCCCTGCGCTTGATATAAATAAGACTTTCTTCAAAACCTTCACCTTACACTTTCTTAATTCGACTATATTTATTATACCAAATATAAGATAAAAAGTACAATAAACTATTGTACTTTACCAAATCTCTTCTTACTCATATAGTAACCAGGTATAACCAAAACGGAAACCATTAATTTATTTAAACCTTTTACGTTCTTTATTGCTTCCATTTTTTTTCTTTTAGTTAAGTAAGAAAATAAAATATAATGTTTTAATAAATACAAGTATTTTTTAAAAGGTATTTTTGATAAATTCATTTCTAAGCATTCTTTAAAATAGTGGTAGTAACCATGCGGATTATTAATAAATAATTTCTCTATGTTTTTAGAATATCCGTCTTCTAAATATTCACTTACAATAATTGGTTTATTAATACATAATAACCCTTTATATTTTTTATCCATTTCATTATACATTCTTGCTTCTGTTACAAACTTTTCATTGTTTTCTAACTTATGAGAAAATTTTCTTCTTATATCACCTTTAAATACAATACACGCATCTTTATCAAAGTTACTTTTCATATATAAGTCAAACATTGTACTTACTTTTTCATCAAATGGAAACGAGTTTTTAGCATCAAGCTTTTCATCGGAGAAGGCTCTTCTAAAAAGAATTCCATATAAATCATCATCATTTTCAACCTTAGAAAAATTGTCATTAACATTCTTAAAACATATATCGTTTAAATAATCATCAGAATCTACTTCTATTATTATTTCACCTTTTGTCTTAGGAATTCCATAATTAAGAGCAGACATTTTACCACCATTTTTTTTCTTATAATATTTTATTTTTATTTTATTATCCTTTATCCATTTTTCAACTAGTGTTTTAGTATCATCTGTACTTCCATCATCTACTATAACCCATTCAAAATCTGAATATGTTTTTTTATTTTTTAGTAGACTTTCATATAATTGAGGTAAGATGTATGCTCTATTATAAGTTGCAGTAATTATTGATATCATTATTTTTCACCACCTATTAGTTGCTTTATACTTTCTATTATTTTCTCGTTATTTGTTACAGTATAGTGTTCTTTACTTCTTATTTTTTTCTCTTCTATAATCTTTTTTAAACCATTATATATTCCTTCTTCAGTATTTGGAAATATCTCTTTATTAGGATAATCTTTTACTACTTCTTTACTAGCTATATCAGTAATTAATATGTACTGATTAAGAATTTCAGCTTCTATCAGAGATACAGGATATCCTTCATAATAAGATGGTAACAGAAAATAATCTCCTTTAATAATGTAAGGATATGGATTCATTTTTTTACCTAATAAATGAAAAGTATCTTCTATTTTGTATTCTTTTTGTAATTCTTCTAATTTAATTCTAAGTGGACCATCTCCAATAACATATATGTGATGCATATAGCCATTGTCTATTAACCTTTTATGAACTTTCATTAATCTATCTATTCCTTTAGCTTCTACGAGACGAGCTACAACTACAAAATTCTTAGATTTGCTAAATTCTATATCTACTTTTTCTTTACTACTTTTTATTATACTTTTCTCATCTATATAATTATAAATAATTTGTTTATTTCCTCTGCACTTGTTTTGATTATCAATAATTAAAAACTTATCTAAACTGTTTTGACTAACAAAAACCAGTTCATCATATTTCTTATAAACATTTATTAAATGTTTATATTTGTTTTTACTATAATGTTCCGTTAAATCAGTATGAATCCAAGCTATTTTTCTATTAGGCACATCCTTTAAAAGTTCAGTTACAGGGCCTTCTAGAAAAGAAATCACTGTATTGTATGATGAAATATTTATTTGTTTATATAGTCTTTTTTTGAAGGTGTTACTTCTTATTTTAAGCGCAACCATTTTTCTTTGAACAAAGTTCATATCATCATACTTTTTATTGATAACCGATTCTATTTTAATTTTTTTATCAAATGTTTCCTCTAATTGACCATTGTTATATAAAGTTAAAATAGTAATATCGTATGTATCTTTTAAAGCATTTGCTAAATTAACTAAAACTTTCTCAGCACCACCAATATCTAAATTAGTGATCGCAAACAGTACTTTTTTCACTTTCAAATTCTCCTTTCAGGTGAGATGCATTTATATATAATAATGTATGTAAAATAGTAATAACAATCATAACAGAAGCATTAAAATATGTGTGTCCTGCTAAAACAGAAATTACATAAGTCATAAAACATCCGAGCATTGTCATCCAAAAACTAATATCTGTTTTTTTCAAATTTTTTAATCCCTTTATAATGCCATAAATAAATATTGCAAAGAATGGACCCATAAATAATAATAAACCTAAAATACCAAAATTATAAAACAAAGCTATTATTTCCATTTCCAGTGTAAGCATACCTATATTAGTTAGATAACCATTACCAAATAATTTTAATAAAATATTATCTTGTAAATTGTACAAATAGTGATGATATATCAATTGCTGTTTTCTTTGATCAGTGCTAGATAATTTGTTATTTCTACTATAAGTATCTAGCTTTAAAATAGCTTCTTTTTCTTCTTTGGTCATCATATCAGAAGATATTTCACCATTTTCTATTTGCTCTTTTAATTTAACCAAATCATAAGCCATATAAATGGTCTCATCACTACTACCATCAGGCACTTTACCATCTATACTTTCAAGATGTTTTCTTCTTTCTAAAGTATTGGAACCAAACACTGTTATCCCTGATATCAAGGTAGCAAATATTAATATTCCTATTATAAACATCTTTTTATTCATTCTTTTAGAATTAACTATTAAACTTATTAGCCAAATTCCAAAGTAACTTCCAAGAGATATTAAAGAACCAAACATTCCTGTTCTAGTACCTATTAGGAAGACCAAATAAAATACAATTGCTGTAATTAAAATAAATTTCCAAATAAGTTTGTCTCTATTTCTAAATAAATATGGAAGAAGTATAAATAACGATCCAATTAAAATAGAACCAACAGCTCCACCTGTATTAAACCATCCACGATAACCATACCCTTCTATATAAGTTAAAAAAGACGTCTTGGTTATAATTGCAAGATAAATACTTGTTATGTACACTATTACATAAATCAAGAAATATTTTTTTAAGTTAGAAGTATCTATTTTTTTAAACACATATATAAATAAATATAGCGTAAATATTAAATAAGTATAATTGGCAACATAACTTGCTTCATAACTTATTCCGCCATATGAATAATCGGTTATTAGATTTCTATACAAAAGAAGATGTATCACCATATATGTTAAATATATAGCTCCACCAATAGTTAATACTTTTCTTGCCGACTTATCAGTAATGTAAATATATGTTAGTAAAGCGCAAGGAATAATCGGCCTTAATATTAATGATATTGAATAATTGTCAAATTTACAAAGTGAACTACACAAATCCAAAACTGGACTAATAAAAATAAAAAGATAAAGAAAATTTTCTTTAGTACATAAACGTTTCATACTAATTCCTATCTAAATAAAATTGTATTCATATTATAAAATGCATAATTTAACATTTTAAAATATCTGTTTTTTAGACCTTTCTTTAGATATTGATTTTTCTTCCAATTAGGATATTTTTCATTTAAGAATATCCATCCTTCATTTAAAACTTCTTTTCTAGTTTTTTTATCCTTTATCTTGCATGCTCTTTTATATGAACTTCCCAATATGTAACGGGTAAACAAGTATTCTAATTCTTCTTTGTAACAATCATATATCTTTTTCTTTTTGTAATAATTTTCTACTTGAGTTAAAATTTCGTACATTTCTCTTACACGTTTAGTTTGGTGATTGGCAAGTGAAGTTGATCTTTGAATATAGTGATAAAAATTTTTGTGAATAAATTCTATTTTAGTTACATAAGGAACATATTGATATGTGAATAAAACATCTTCATATTTTAGCCCTACAGCAAATTGAGGATTTATTTTGCTAATCCATTCTCTTTTATAAATTTTATTACATGCCATTACCCTTACATTAATTAGCATATCTTTGCCTTTAGAGTATTCCTTACCATAGTCAACTCTATTTTTATTTGGGTATTCCCATATAAAATCACATTCAACAATTTCGCTATTTGTATTTTTAGCTTTGTCATACATTTCTTCAAACATTTCTTTATCCACATAGTCATCAGAATCAACAAAACCTATATACTCGCCTGTTGCTTTCTTTAATCCAACATTTCTAGCGTTTCCAAGTCCACCATTTTTTTCTAGTGCAACTACTTCTATTTTATCTTTATACTTTTTTTGATATTCTTTTAATTTAGTTAAAGTATCATCAGTACTTCCATCATCTATTAAAATTATTTCTATTTCATTTAATGTTTGATTAACTAGTGAATTAACAGAACGTTCAATGTAAGAACTAGAGTTGTAGCACGGAACAATTACACTTACTTTTTTCATTTTTAACTTCCTCTCACATAGATATTTTTAGCTTTAATATTACTTTTTTTAATTTTCTTTTCAAAGTATCATCCAGTAAATATTTGGTTACTTTTCTTCTTTTCAATTCTCTTTTAAACTCTTTATAATCATTACCCGTTAAAGTATTTAATTGCAAAATAGCACTGTTAGCTAAAAATGCATAAAAATACTTTTTGCATTCCTTATTAACTTTTGTATCGTTATCCATAATATTTTTTAAGTTATCAAAGTGATATAATATGTCATACGCATTTTTTCTTATTTTTTCTTTAGAATTACCTCTAGTAATACTGCTTGTCGTTTGAACATAGCAATATAAATTATCTTTTATGGAAATCATGTTTTTCGCTTTTACAATAACTAAAGGGGTTAGACCAAAATCTTCATGATTATGCCCTTTAGCATAGCTAAATTTGTTTGATAAAAAATACTTTTTACTATATATATAACCTACCGGTGTATCAAAAGTCGCCTTATTTTCAACAAACAATTTAAATACTTCTTCACCATTACTATTATTTTTTACTTCTGGTTTTGCCATATATGATAATACATTTTCTTCTTCATCTACTACTTCTATTCCAAAACTAACAACATCCAAATTTTGATTTTTATCTATTTCTCTATCAATTATTTCAAAAAAGTTTGGTTTGACGTAGTCATCCGAGTCAACAAAAGTTAAATATTCTCCACTAGCTTTTTTAATTAATTCATTTCTAGTTTCAGCTATTCCTTTGTTCTCTTGTTTATAGTATTTAATTTTGTTTTTATACTTATCTAATACTTCATCCAAGTTATCTTTTGAACCATCATTAAGAACAATCACTTCATAATTAGCCTTTTGATTTAAAATAGAATCCAAGCATCTTTCAATTGTAGAGGAAGCTTGATATGCCGGTATTAGAATACTATAACGAATTTTATCCATATAACTACTTCCCTTCTATTAATGATATTAAATCTTTTTCTAACTTTTTTTGATACTTAGAATAATTAAACTTTTCTTTTATAAAATTTTCACCATGAACAAAGTGTTCCAATTCATTTTTTATTTCAATTACATCCTTATCTACAATTTTTCCATAATCAGATAGTTTAATATACGGGTCCGATATATCTATTGTTGATAAAAATGGTTTTTTTAGGATCATAGACTCAACGCATACAACTGGAAAGCCTTCATAGTCGGATGTTAACACTATCAGATTTGAAGCCTTAATATATGGATAAGGATTCTTTTTCCTACCTAAAAATATAACGTTTTGGGAAATATCTAATTCTTTTACTTTATTCTCATATTCATTTTTAGAAGGCCCGTCACCTATTATCCATAGTATTGCATCATTTTTTTCTAAGAATAATTTAAAACTTTCAAATAATCTGGTTAGTCGTTTGGATTCTTCTTCTAGTCTTCCTACAAAAGTAAATATCGGTGTACCTTCTTTTACCAAATTATCTTTTTTTATCGACTCATTACTTTTTTCAATTATTTTTTTATCATCCAAGATATTATTTAAAACTATAGAATTAACTTTTAAATTAGGTAGCACTTTAAAGAAATCATTTTTAGCTTCATTTGATACAAATACTAAATTTTCGAATTTTTCTACTTTACGTTCTTCAAAAAATCTTTTCATTTTATCTGTATTTTTATGATATACATAATAATAATTACTGTGTATCCACAAAGCATTATGTCCTGATGCATAACGGCTTAAAATTGTTCCTGGTATAGAATAAGTGGCAAAACACCCTGCAAAATCATATTTATTATGATTTTTAATTATCCATTTTATTAATTTTAATCTATTTCTTATTTTTCTAATAATGGTATTTTTATTATCACTAATTCTATATTCTTCTATTGTTACTTCTTTGGGAACTTCATCTAAGAAAATACCTTCTTTTTTTTCTAACAATAAAGTTACATCGTATTTACTATAATCCAATATTTTAAGCATATTAACAAGCGCACTTTCAATTCCACCTATATCCAAACTATAAGCTGTAAACAATATCTTTTTCTTCATTATACAGTACCTCTTTCAATACTAATTTCTTATAATTATTATAGCATGTATACTTACTAATGTAAATTAAAGTGTAAATTAAAAAGAAGCTAATTATTTAGCTTCTTCTTGCGCTCTAGTTTCTCTTACAACTGTTACTTTAATAGTACCAGGATATTGCATAGTTGATTCTATTTTTTCTTTTATTTCTCTTGCTACCTTATGAGCACCTAAATCATCTATTTCTTCTGGTTTTACTATTACTCTTAACTCACGACCTGCTTGTACAGCAAATGTTTTTTCGATTCCATCTATTTCGTTAGCAACATTTTCTAATTGTTCCAAACGTTTAATATAGTTTTCTAGTGAATCATTTCTAGCACCAGGACGTGATGCTGATAATGCATCTGCTATTGCTACTATTACTGAAATAATAGATGTTGCTTCTGTATCACCGTGGTGAGATGCAATAGCATTAATAACTGTATCATTCTCATTATATTTTTTTGCTAAGTCAACACCAATTTCAACATGGCTTCCTTCGATCTCATGATCAACCGCTTTACCAATGTCATGTAGTAATCCTGCTCTTTTAGCAAGTGCTACGTTTTCTCCTAATTCACCAGCAATTAATCCTGATAAATGGGCTACTTGTTTAGAATGTTCTAAAGCATTTTGACCATAGCTTGTTCTGAAATATAATCTACCAATTATTTCAATAAGAGCTGGATCTACTTTAGTAATACCTAACTCAAATAAAGCATCGTTACCATATTCAATAATCTTTGCTTTCATTTCTTTGCTTACTTTATCATACAATTCTTCAATTCTTGTAGGATGAATTCTTCCATCTTTAATCAAAGTTTCTAGTGTTACTCTAGCCATTTCTCTACGAAGTGGATCAAAGCTTGATAACACTACTGCTTCCGGAGTATCATCAATTATTAAATCTACTCCTGTTATGGCTTCGATAGTTCTAATATTACGTCCTTCTCTACCAATAATTCTACCTTTCATTTCATCGTTAGGTAGTGCTACTACTGTAACTGTTTGTTCATTAGCAAGATCTGATGCATATCTTTGCATAGATAACACTATCAAATCTTTTGCTTTCTTATCAGCAACTATTTTTGCTTCATTTTCTTGTTCTTTGATATAAGCTGCTATTTCATTTGACATTTGTTCTTCAACTTTTTTCATCATTAAGTCATGAGCTTTATCTTTACTAAGCCCTGAAATTTTACTTAATAAATCTAGTTGTTCTTGTTTTAAGTCTTCCACTTTTGCACGTTCGTTTTGGATCTCTGTTTGTTTTGCTAACAAATTATTTTCTCTTTCATCTAAAGCAATATCTCTTTTTTGATATAATTCTTCTCTCTTATCCATATTGTTTTCACGTTGAATAAGGCGATCCTCAGAAAGTTTTAATTCATTTTTTCTCTCTTTTATTTCTTTATCTGTTTCTATTTTTAACTTATGCATTTCTTCTTTTGCTTCTAATAAAGAATCTCTTTTTGCTTTTTCAGCATCTTTTTTAGCTTTTTCAATTATTTCTTCTGCTTTTTTACTAGAGTTTTTTTCTTTCATATTATTTATTAAAAAACTTCCAGCAATTCCCGTTGATAATCCAATTACGACTAGCAAAATGGAGAATATTATATCCATATTTCTTCCTCCATTTCTATATATGTTAAATTTATATTATACGTTTAACATCTAATTCTATTGTAATTTTTATTCAATAATAAGTCAAGAAAAAGAAAAAGAGTATTATTTACTCTTTTTTAAAGATACTCCATAATAATCTCTTATCTTTGTTTCTATTTCATTACACAAATCTTTCTTTTCTTTTAATAAAAGTTTAACATTTTCTTTACCTTGTCCTAGTTTTTCACCGTTATAAGAGAACCAAGCACCACTTTTTTCAATAATGTTAGCATTAACTCCTAGGTCAACTATTTCACCTTCATGGCTTACTCCTTCACCATACATAATATCTACAACAGCTGTTTTAAATGGAGGAGCAACTTTATTTTTAACAACTTTAACTGTTGTTTTATTTCCTATTACACTATCCCCTACTTTTAATTGTTCACTACGTCTTACATCAAGTCTTATTGATGAATAGAATTTCAATGCTCTACCACCAGTTGTAGTTTCAGGATTTCCAAACATAACTCCTACTTTTTCACGTAATTGATTTATAAAAATTGCTATTGTATTAGTTTTATTAATTGTACCTGAAAGTTTTCTCAATGCTTGTGACATTAATCTTGCTTGAAGCCCTACATGTGAGTCACCCATTTCACCATCTATTTCTGCTTGTGGAACTAGTGCTGCTACTGAGTCAATTACAATTATACTAACTGCTTCACTTCTAACTAGTGCTTCACATATTTCTAATGCTTGCTCACCTGTATCTGGTTGCGATAATAACAGCTCATTTATATCTACTCCTAAATTTTTAGCATAGTTAGGATCAAGTGCATGCTCTGCATCAATAAATGCTGCACGTCCTCCTAATTTTTGGGCCTCTGCAATTGCATGAAGAGCAAAAGTTGTTTTACCACTTGACTCAGGACCATATATTTCTATAATTCTTCCTTTAGGATATCCACCTATTCCTAATGCTATATCAAGAGATAATGAACCACTAGGACATACATCGATTTCCATATGTTTACTATCTCCTAGTTTCATTATTGAACCTTTACCAAATTGTTTTTCAATGTCACTTAAAACTTGTTCCAATGTTTTGTCTTTATCTGCCATTTTACTCATTTATATTACCTCCATAATCTTTACTACATTTTTATCATACACTATTTTTTTGGCAATTGCAAGAGTTTTTCAAACAAATGTTTGTTTTTTGATTTTATCCTTGTTTTATAAACATAAAAAAAAGATTTTCAATTAAGAAAATCTTTTTTTTCACTATCTTTTTTGTCGAAAATCAACTTTTTATTCATATTGTAATATTCAATCATCGAAATAATAGACATAATAGTTGCAAAGTATAATAAGAAATCACTTACTCTTATATTTATTAATTCAAAAGGTAAATTATAGAAGAATGTTAAAGCAATTCCAACCATAAGTGCAGCTGTTTTTAATTTACCGGATTTGATAGCTGCTACTACTTTACCACGACTTGCAGCTTCCATTTTTATTGCATTAACAATTATATCTCTTAATACAATAACAACTGGAATAATAGCATTTATAAATCCAGTAGATGCTAAAATAATCAAAACAGAATTAACTAATATTTTATCAGCTATAGCATCTAACATTTTTCCAGTATTAGTTATAAGTCCATATTTTCTTGCTATATAACCGTCTAAGAAATCAGTAATACTTGCAATAATAAATAGTCCTCCTGCTATTAAATATCTGGAATCAACTAAAATATCACCAATATAAAATTGTGGAAAATTAACATTAACTGCATAAAATGGAAATAACATTATAATTATTACTAATATAGACATTACTATTCTTGATACAGTTAATTTAGTAGGTAAATTCATAATTCATTTCTCCTTTTAACTCTTGATTAATGACTGGGGCCTTGGGTTTTAATAATTGCATAAGTATCACTAGTAATATAATTACAATTAATACTGCTCCTGCAAAAATTAGTATTCCTTTTATATTTGCTTTTTTCTTTCTTATTTTTGTATATGGTGAATGCATTTGTTTTGGAACTTGTTCGTTTGCTTTTTTTTCAGCTTCTAAAATATCCTTTAACGATATCTTAGATGTATGTTCAAACATAAAATCATTAAATTCATCTGCTACTTTTTCAGGATCAAGTCCTAAATATTTAGCATAAGTCTTGATTTTATTTTTAAGTCCTAATACATCTTTAAAAGCTCTAATATTTCCAACTTCTATGTTTTCTAAATCATCTATAGAAATATCTAAATCTTCGCTTGCTTCTTCAAGACCTACTCCATTAGATTCTCTATGTTCTTTTAAATATTCTCCTAATTCTTTCAAGATAACACCTCTTCAATAGAAAAAAAATAATACTTTATAAGCCATGTTCTGTTCCTATTACTAGGCGACAAACATTTATCTACCACTGTGTGGTCCTTAACTCCGTTTGGTTCCTTTGTTAAAGCTCCCCTACCAATTTTGGGTTTCTCGCTCGTGGGGGTTACCGCGTTCCACTTCATCTATTTCTAGAATCATCGTCTCTATGGCCCTTTACAACTACTTTAATCATATCAATGACTTAGATTATTTCGTCTCCGTTAGTATAAACTACCTAAGGTTATTTTTTCCCTTAGCGCGATCACTAAGAACATCTCAGTTCTTGCGAGCATGGACTTTCCTCTATATAAAATATACAGCGTTTGTCAAAGTATTATTCTTCATCTTTTCCATATACAATTTTTTCAAGTTGTGATAGTCTACGCATTACATCAACATTAGTAACTTCTTTGTTATCACCACTTTTAGCAATTTCAATACTCATTTTTAAATTACGAATTTCTTGTTTTAGATTCATAATTTCTTCTAGTAATTCTTCTTTTTCTTTTTCACTATCTTTTAATAATGATAAGAATTGTTCATAATCACCAATAATAACATCTAGAAATTGATCTACTTCTTTTAATCGATACCCTCTAGTATCAATTTTAAATTCTTTTTCTAGTATATCTTGCGGTGTTAAAGTTACTTTATTTTGATACATATTATCACCAATCCCTTATGCTTATATTATCACAAAATATGTGATATTTGTCAATAAATAGTCTATTGTTCAAAAGAAAAAAGCGAGAAGTCCCGCTTTATTTAAAATAATCGTATAAAGTATATGTTTTTCCATTTTTGTCAGTTGCTTTAGTACCAATAGCATCACTATCCATAAAATTTTCAACTTTAACAATATTTGATAATCCTGTTGATTTTGGAGTCAAGTTATTATTGGCAATATTCAAATAAGATATTACAAATAAACTACCATCATCCTTAACAATGGCAAGTCCTTGATTTTTTGGAGATGCAGCTTGGCCTTGAGAAACTGAATAAATGTTCTTTACTCCGTTAATATTTAATTTAACTCCAAATAATTTTGATTTAACTGTTGCTCCTCCACCATTTTCCCAAGTTATTTTAGGATCTATTGTTTCATAATCAACATCATCAAAAGTATATTCTTTATAACTATTAAATAAGTTATCTACTTGTGAGCAAAAATTTTTTTCCCAATCGCTGTCGTTAGAGCATTTGTCTATTTCAACATATACTTCACCTTTACTTAATACAGCTGTTATTGTTGACTTAAAATAATTTCCTGACAACACTTTAGATTTAGTAGTGTTACTAGGTTTTGTTGTATCTGTTTTATTATCTTCTTGATTATTATCTTTATTATTATTTTCATCTTTAACGTTATCATAAGTGTTGTTATCTTTGTCACTAGTTGCTGGTTCGCCACTATTTTCCTTATTTTTATTGCTCATATTAAGATAGTATACGCCACCAAATAAGATAGCACTAATTACTACTCCTAAAATGATTCCTAGGATCATTTTATTTCCCCTAGAATTTTCATTGTTTTCCAAACTATCCACTCCTTTATTTTACTACTATAATTCTATTGTAGAATCACATCTTTGGGTAGTCAATTCTTTTCTTCTAGTTTTATTTCTATAAATTAATTTTGATAGTACAATATTTTCACTTATTCTATTCATCGCATCAATTACATTTTCTATTTCCATATTTCCTCCTAATATCAGAATACATTATATTTTTTATTCTGTCTTAAATTCGACAAAACTAGCTATTTTTTTACACGTACTATTTAATTAAAATATATAGAAAAAAAATGCATTATATAGTATAATTTAGTATAGGTGGTTTTATGAAATACCCTAATGGAATAAAATTAAGTACAACTAAGAACATAACTTATGACAATAGAGGTATGAACTTAGAAGGAGACATTAATCTTACAAATAAATATTACATTGATAATAACATTGCTTTTATCTATAAAAAACCTACTCCAATTCAAGTAACTAAAGTAGATTATTCTAATAAAAACGCTGTAATTAAAGAAGCATATTTTAAGGAACCTTCTACTACTGATTACAATGGATTATATAAAGGTAAATATATAGATTTCGAAGCGAAGGAAACAGAAAATTCTACATCATTTCCATTAAGTAATATTCATAATCATCAAATTGAACACATAAAAAACATTGTAAATAATGGTGGATTAGGTTTCTTAATTGTTAGATTTAATAAACTTAATAAAACATTTCTATTATGGGGATGTGACTTAATAAGTTTCATCAAAAACAATTCGAAAAAATCTATTCCTTTAGATTATTTCAACGAAAAAGCATATTTAATAGAGGAAAAATATATTCCTAGAGTCGATTATTTAAAAATTATAGACTTGACGTATGGAGGTATAAATGAAAAAGGCAAGTAACAAAGGGGTAAATTATACTAAACAAAGGACAAAAAAAAGAAAAGATAAAATAAATGAATTTAAATTCGAACCTAAAACTATTGCTCTTTTAGTTGTTCTATTGGTTATATTGGTACTACTACTTAAATTTATTGGTCCACTGTTTACAATTATTATGATTGTAGGTATAGCACTAATATTACTGTTATCTAAATGGATTAAAAAATTACGTAAAAAGAAAAGAACTAGGATAATCGTTAATATCATCTTAGTAATCTTTCTTATAATATGCATTGTAGGATGTGTAGCTGCTATAGCTTTCATGGGATATGTAATTAAAAAAGCACCTGATTTCGATGTAAGTCAACTTGAACGTTCAGAATCAACAATTCTTTATGACATCAACAACAATGCTTTTGCAGAACTAGGTACTGAGAAAAGGGAAAAAATTACATATGATGAAATGAGTCAATCATTTATTGATGCTTTAGTTGCTACAGAAGATTCTAGATTTTTCCAACATAACGGATTTGATGCAGCACGTTTTCTAAAAGCTTCATTAGGTCAAGCAGTTGGTTTTAAAGGAGCTGGTGGTGCTTCAACTTTATCAATGCAAGTTATTAAAAATAGTTTTACTGATGCAAACTTAGATGAAGGTTTTGAAGGTATAGTTCGTAAATTTACTGATATATATTTAGCAGTATTCAAATTAGAAAAAACTTATAGTAAACAAGAAATAATTGAATTTTATGTAAATGTTCACAACATGGGAGGAAATGCCTATGGTGTTGAACAGGCTGCTCAAACTTATTTTGGAAAACACGCTAGTGAATTAAATTTAGCTGAATCTTCTCTTCTAGCAGGATTATTTAAGTCACCTAATGCTTATAATCCATTTAAGAATCTAGAAGCTGCTACTAAAAGACGTACTACAGTATTAAACTTAATGGTTATGCATGGATATATTACAAAAGAAGAAAGAGATATGGCTAATGCAATACCAATAGAAAGTTTATTAGTAGAAAATTCAGGTACTAGCAACAAATATCAATCTTATATTGACCAAGTTGCAACTGAAGTCAAATCAAGATATGGAGTAAATATTTATAGCACTCCTATGTTAATCTATACAAATATGGACCCTAATAAACAAACTGGTATTGATAATATATTTAACGGTACTACTTATACTTGGGTTGATGATGTAGTTCAAGCAGGTATTGCTGTAATTGATGTTGATACAGGAAAAATTGTGGCGATTGGTACTGGTAGAAATAAAACAGGTGTTAATCAATGGAATTATGCTTCTGGTAATAAACGACAAATTGGTTCTACCGCTAAGCCTTTATTTGATTACGGTCCTGGAATTGAATACAATAACTGGTCCCCTGCTACATTGTTTGATGATAAAGAATACTATTACTCATCTGGTCAACCAATAAGAAACTCTGACCGTAAGTATTGGGGCCCAATCACTTTGAGAAATGCTTTAGCATATTCTAGAAACGTTCCGGCACTTCAAGCATTCCAAAGTGTAGATAATAAAAAAATCACTGAATTTGTTACTAAATTAGGTATTACTCCTGAAATTGATAAATATGGTAATATTCACGAGGCTCATTCAATTGGTGCGTTTACTGGTTCTAATGCATTAGAGATGGCTGCGGCTTATGCTGCATTTGCTAACGGTGGTACATATTACGAACCATATACAGTAAATAAAGTTGTATTTAGAAGTACTAGTAGAGAAGAAACATTTAAGCCTGAGCCAGTTGTAGCTATGAGCGATTCAACTGCATTTATGATAACAGATGTATTAAAGTCTGCTGTAACCTATGGATTAAGTAATGCTGCTCGTGTTGACGGTGTTAATGTGGCAGCTAAAACAGGTACTACAAACTATCCAGAAAGCATGTTAAGTTCTAAAGGATACCCTAGTGATATAATTAGTGATTCATGGATTGTTGGATATGACCCAGAGTACTCAATTGGTATGTGGTATGGTTACCCTAAATTAGATCCAACATATAACTTAAAGCAATCAGTTGCTGGAGTTCAACGTGGACGTTTATTCAGAGCAGCTGGTGAAGTAGTATTTGCTAAAAATGGTCAAGATTTTAAAATGCCAAGTAGTGTTGTAAATAGCGCTTATGAAAAAGGAAGCAGTGATCCTTTCCTACTTCCTAGTGAAAATACTCCAGAAGACCAAATAGGATACGATTACTTCAAGGTTGGAACTGAACCAAATGAAGTTTCCACTAAATATCAAAAATTAAAAAATGTTACTAACCTATCAGTTAAATATAATCCATCTACTTTAAATGTTTCAATATCATGGTCTAAAGCAACTAAACAAAATGCTCAAGATTCTTATGGTAATTTCGGATATAAAGTTTATAAAGATGGTACTTATTTAGGATTTACTGAGAAAAACTACTTTACAATTTCTGATGTAGAAGATCCTTATGCAACTTATAAAGTAGTAACTACTTATGAAAAATATGCTGGTATGGATAGTAGCGGTGCTACTTATGAATTAAAAGATTCATCCACCTTCACAGCCGAATTCTTAGTACCTACTAGTAGAGTTTATTCGGTTGGAGATACGTTAGATAGTTGGGATAGAGCTCCTTCTTCTAGCGATGTTAAATTGTATAAGAATAAGGATGAAGTATCAAAATTCAAAACAGTTATTACAATTAAAAACTCTTCTTCAGAAACTGTTGGTAATATAACAACAAATGCTAAAGAAGAATATACGTTAACATATAAAATTAGTTATGACTCAAAAGAAGTAGTTACAATAACTAGAAAAGTAATAATAGAGTAATTTAATTACTCTATTTTTTTTATAAATATAAATGACATACTAACATAAATATTCCACCAATTATAAAATATATGATGCTTCTTTTTATATTATTGTATTTTAATGAAGCTGGTATTAATTCATAAACTGATATAGATATCATAATTCCAGCTATATTAGCAAGTAATATGCTCATTATTAAATCATTCATATATGGAGCTAAAAACAAATAAGCAATAAGAGCTCCAACGGGCTCTGATATACCCGATATAAAAGTATATAACAATGCTTTAAACTTACTTTTAGTACTATAGAAAATAGGAATTGATATACTTATTCCTTCTGGAATATTATGTAGTGCTATTGCTACTGCTAGAGATAGTCCTAATTGGATATTTTTAGTTGAAGTCATAAAAGTAGCTATACCTTCTGGAATATTATGTAATATAATTGCAATCATTGATATAATTCCCACTTTATAAAGTCCTTTTTTATTTTCAACTTCAGAATTAATATCTGGAACATATTTATTAATTAAACATGATATTGCTATTCCAGATATAATTGAAATTAACGCAATTAAAACTGCCGGTATAAAATAATATGTATCTAATAATCCTTTAATAGAAGAAGGAATTAAATCAGTTATACTTATCATTAACATAACTCCAGAAGCAAATGCTAGTGAAGAACATATTACTTTATCAGTATCTTTATATTTAAAAAATATTAAAACAGCACCTATCATTGTAGATAATCCCGCAAATGATGTTATAAGAAAACTATATTCTATATTGCTCATCTATTATCACCTATTTAAATCTATGTTAATAAAGAATTATAATGCAAAAGAAAAAATCCATAAAAATGGATTTTTATTTTTAGTCTAAATTATTATTCATCTTTTTTCTTATTAAGAACACAGCTACTCCAGCTCCTATTAATACCAATAAAGTGATAATTCGTAACACTGAAACAGTTGATACTTTAGTACTTGAATCATTAGTACTACTTTCTTTTATTTTTGACATTTGAAATAAAACTTCGTTATTTTTTCCTTCGTCTCCTAAAGTCCATATATAAGTATTTCCTTCAACCTTTTCAGCATTATGGTTCATTACTTCTTTATCCGTTGTTATTTTAAAGTTTATTGTATTGTTACTAGTGCAAGTAAATACTCCGCTTAATTTGATGTAGTAAGAATCTTTTTCATTTAAGAATAATGCATTTTCAAAGCATTGATCTGCCAAGTAAGATTCTTCTAAGTTATCATATGTATATGTATATTTAAGTGTTACTGTTGAAGTATTATTACCAAGTATTATTGTTTTTTTATAGTTGTCTTTTCCATTTTTTAATGATGAAATATCATTATATACAGCTTCTTCTTCTGGATATAATCCATCACCAGTAAACTCTTCGGCTAACTTATATATGTTGCCATCAAATACTGTAACTATTTCTTCATCTATTGTATCGTTATTGAATTTCAAATTATAATCAACACTACATCCTGTTAAAACTAGGACTGTAAGCATCAGCAATAGTATTTGTATTTTTTTCATATCATCACCTTAACCTTACTTCATAGTGCATAGGGTCAAATGAGCCAGCATCCCATGTTCCACCCCATTCAAATCCACTTGGTTCAAATGCATATTTCCACAATATATAATTAATGTTTTTTACATTAGCTTCATTTCCACCTAAAGCTGCTACAAATTGGTCGTATTTTTGTTTCGTAGCGCTTCCTTGACCAGCAAATGGTAAATAAGAAGTTCCATTTACATTTATTGATAAGCCATAATTAAAATCAACCGCTAGTCCATAAACATGAGGACTACATACATTTCTAGCTGCGTTTAATCTTTTGACTCTAGTACCACCTTCATTTATATCTTTAGTACTAAGTTTAACACCATTTATACCCGTTGTCTGTAGTTGACAGACTTTTTCAAATGCTTTGTTAAACTTATCAATTACTGTTTGATGCACTTGGCCTTGATAAGTTACTCCGTTAGAACACTTAACTTTTAATGTAACATATGGAGCACCGCCGTCAACTTCTTGAATATCGGCGAATTCTCTACCTGTCTCACTTTTCAAAATAAATCTAAATCCTGGAATTTTTCCATCCAGCAATGTTGGACAAGCACAATTTTCTTCCCATGTCATACAAGCACCATTTGGAACTCTAGATACTTCTTCACCATTTATATAAGGATGTACTACCGTTGCTCCTCTTACTGTACTTTCAGCAGTAGGTACAATTTGATCAACTGTTTTTTTAGCATCTCTTGCCGCTTTCCTTAAAGCTGCTTTTTCATCTTCTCTTTTCTTCTTTTCGGCTGCCCTTTTTTGTTCTTCAGCTTTCTTTTCAGCTTCGTATGCGGCTTTTAATTTATTAACGTTTTCTTCAGTTGCTTCACTCCAACAAAATATACCGCCATTATTCTTCATCTTGTCATCGCTTTCAGCTAAAATACTAACCAATAGCGTTACTATTATTGGAACAAAATAACATGCTATGGCGGCTATTACACGTCCCATTATACTCTTTAATGGTTTTTTTGTATCAGCATCACCTGATAAGACCATTCTTCCTAAGTCTACACTTACTAGAATTATTAAAAGAATTGGAACAATTATGCCAAAGTATTCAAACATTTCTTTGCAAAAATAAACCGCTCTTAATGTAACATAATCACAACTCATATGCCCTCCATACTATAATCAAATATATTATACTATACTATACTATTTATTATTATTACAAATATTTTTTAGTTTACAAGTGCTGCATAATGGAGCCACTGCTTTGCAATAATATCTACCGAATAATACCATTTGATGATGTCTTTTACTCCAATTCTTTTTTGCAAACTTTTTCATTAATTTTAATTCTATTTCTGATACATCGTCACTATTATCTGCTAAGCCCAATCTCTTACTAACTCTAGATACATGTGTATCAACAGCTATTGTAGGAACCAAAAATAAATTACTCAAAACCACATTTGTAGTTTTTCTTCCAACCCCAGGCATACTTTCTAGTTTTTTTCTATCATTTGGTACCTTACAATCATAATTATTTACTAAAATATTAGCTATTTCTTTAACAAATATAGCTTTTTTATGATAGGTACCAATAGGCTTTATTATTTCAGCAATACTATTAACATCAGCATTAGCTAAATCAATAATTGTTGGATATTTTTTAAATAGTATGCTAGTAACACTATTTACTCTTTTATCAGTAGTTTGTGCACTTAATACTACTGCAATTAATAATTCATAATCTTTATTATAGTTTAATTCGCATTTAGGATCTGGAAACAATTCGTCTAAATACTTTTCTATTTTATTCATCTTCGTCCTCTAACCAGTTATATTCAAAGACTTCTAATTTTTCTTTCTTTTGTTCTTTGTGATTAGTGCGATTTTTTTCTACATCCTTAATTGTTTTTATTCCTTTTTTACCCCACTCATAAAGAATTTTATCAATATAACGCAAATTATTAACTCCATTAAAAATTGCTTCTTTTAATGCTTCTTTTATAAGTTCGTCTGATATTCCGCTATCTATCCATGCTTTTACTATTTCGTATTCTATAGGACTTAATGTTCTTCCAAATTCCTTTTCAATAGTAGAGAAAACAGACATATCAGAACTATCATCTTTTTCATTCATTTCATCAATTATAATCATATTTATTTTTTGATAAAAATTATCTAAAGAAATGTGCTCTTCCATAATGTTTTTATCATTCTTAATAACGTCAAGTGTAATAAGTTTGTTATCTGTAAGCTTGCTTATTAATATCATAACTTTTTTTATATCAATTCCTAAATCATTTTCTATAATATTAGGATCAAATAAAATATTATCACCACAGCTGCATAAGTACATTAAAAAGATAAATTCTTCTAATTCAATATTTAATTTAGGATAATATTTGTATAAATATAATGGAATAATAATGTCTCTAGATTTTATAAGTTCCATAATCTTTTTATTTTTCATATTATTCCCCCTATCTGTTATTAGTAATTATTTACCACATAGTTAGATAAAACTTCTTTTGTATTTTCTATTTTTCCATTTAAAAGCATAATAGTCAAGTCATTATAAATATTTCTTAAATATTCTCCACTTCCTCTGTTTAAAATATTCATTATATCTTTACTAGATATTGCTATGTCGTTTTTGTTAGTTATAGGAAGTTTGTTATATTTATCAGTTATTTTCCTCTTATCTATACCTTTTAATGACCCCGCTATACTATTAACATATAAACCATATTTATATAGTGTTTCGTTATTTAAGTTGTCTTTAGTCATAGCTTCTCTTATTTTAGCAATTAACTCTCTTTCATTCTTAGAGAAAGGATATTTATCACTTATCTTAAGAGATGACCATATACCTACAATATCAACATTCAATTTTATTTCATTGATATTATATATTTCAAGTTCTTTATCTAACTCAAGTTCTTTTATTAAATCTACTCCATATTTAGCATTTTTACTTGAAAATATTTTATCTAGTTCTTCTTTTTTTCTTTGATATGATAAATGTACCAAATTACTCTTAGTATTTTTTATTGCTTCTTTAACTTTGTCACTTAATTTAAAGTCTAGGATAGTTGCAAATCTAATAGCTCTTAATATTCTTAATGAATCTTCGTAAAATTTTTCATAGCTATTTCCTACCGTGTTGATTTCTTTATTATTTAAATCCTTTTCTCCATCTAACAAATCTATTATTTTCCCATTACTATCCATACATATAGTATTAATTAAAAAGTCACGTCTTTTTAAATCTTCTTCTAAATCATTTATATACTCGAATTCTATAGGCTTTCTATTATTTAAATAAGTAAGTTCTCTTCTAAAAGTTGTAATTTCAAATCTAATATTATGATAAAAAACAGTAACTGAACCATATTCTACTTTTGGGATAAAAATATCTTTAAAAATCTTCTTTATATCCATAGGGGTAGCTGATGTAGTTATATCAATATCGGTAGAATCACGACCTAATAAATAATCTCTTACAAATCCTCCTACAATATAAGCTTTAAACCCATGATCCTCTATTTTTTTTAATACTTTTAATGCTGTTGTTAACATAGAACTCCTCCCCTATAATTATATCATAAATAGGTAAAAAAAACTAAAAAAAACAGAGCTTTTAACTCTGCTTTCAAATACTAATTAACTGCGTCTTTTAATGCTGATCCAGCTTTAAATGTTACAGCATTTCTAGCTGCAATTTTAACTGTAGCTCCAGTTTGAGGATTACGCCCTTCACGAGCTGCTCTTTTTGAAACTGCAAATGTTCCAAATCCAACTAATGGTACTTTATCTCCTTTAGCTAATGCTCCTGTAATAGTAGCAAAAGTAGCATCGATTGCTCTAGTAGCATCTGCTTTTGTTAATCCTGTAGCAGTTGCAACAGCTTCTACTAATTCAACTTTTTTCATAATCTTATTACCTCCGTATTTTCTTTTTAAGCACTATATGCTTACATATATAAAATATCATGTTTTTAATACAAAAGCAACGAATTTTTCACTATTTTACACTCTTTTATTAAATTACAATAGCAATCAAGTTGTTTGATCCTTTATTAACTACTTTGCTTAATATATTACTTAATTTATATCTAACATTATCAGGCATTAGAGATATTTTTGACTGGATACCCTCCTGGACTATAACATCTAAACTACGTCCAAATATTTCACTCTTCCATATATTGGAAGGATTAGTTTCATAATCTTTCATTAAGTAATTAATTAACTCTTTACTTTGAAGTTCACTACCAATTATAGGTTCAAAAGTTGACTGAACATCTACTCTTATCATGTGAATAGATGGAGCTACTGCTTTTAATTTAACGCCATAACGTGAGCCTTGTTTAATAATTTCAGGAGTATCTAATTTCATATCTGCTAAAGTAGGTGATGCTACTCCATAACCGGTTTGTTTTACCATTTTTAAAGCATATTTAATTTGATCATATTCTGTCTTAGCTTCATTAAATTCTTGGAACAAAGATAATAATTCAGCTTTATTTTTTACATCTATTTTTATTATATCCGTTAAAACTTTATTGTATAAATCACATGGTGCTTCTAGTGATACAATAACTTCTCCTGTTGAAGGATCTACATTAGACAAATATGCTTTTTCTATGTTTTCATTGTCTAAGAAATGACTAGTAATATTTTCAATATCTCTTAATTTATCTACTTCAATAATACTTTCCTTAATACTATTTATATAGCTTTGTTTAATCGGATTTTTACTATTTAAAATAGCAATCCATTCTGGCATATTTACTTTTACTTCTAAAATAGGAAACTCATATAATGCTTCTCGTAAGATATTATAAATATCTTTTTCAGTCATAGACTCTACACTTATAGGCATAACTGGTACATTATATTCTTCTTTTAGAGATTCTGCTAATCTTTCAGTTTCTGGTAGTGTTGGATGTGTGGAATTTAATACAACTATAAACGGTTTACCTAGTTCCTTTAATTCGCTAATTACCCTAGTTTCCGCTTCTAAATAATCACTTCTTGCAAACTCTCCTATAGATCCATCAGTAGTAACTACTATACCTATGGTTGAATGATCTTTTATAACTTTTTCAGTACCAAGTTCTGCTGCTTCTACAAAAGGAATTTCTTCATTATACCAAGGACATTTTACCATACGTGGTCCATTCTCATCTTCTGCACCCTTAGCATTATTAATGACATAACCTACACAGTCGATTAGTCTAATATTACAACTAAAATCATCTATATCTATTTTAGCTGCTGTATTAGGAACAAATTTTGGCTCAATTGTCATTATTGTTTTACCACTAGAACTTTGTGGTATTTCATCTAAAGCACGTTTTCTTTCATATTCATCTTTTATATTAGGAACTACTAAGCTTTCAATAACTTTTTTTATAAAAGTACTTTTACCAGTTCTTACTGCCCCTACTACTCCAAGATAAATATCTCCGCCTGTACGTTCTGCAATGTTTTTAATGATTTCATGTTTATCCATATATTTACCCACTCTCTTTTTTGATTTTCAATTAAATATATGAGTTTTTTTGTAAGTTATGCAAAAGAAAAATAGTGAAATATCACTATTTATAACATTCCGTCTAAGTTTTTAGGTACTTTATCTTGAACAATTGCATTTATTATCTTATTAGTCTTTTCTTCGCTAACCTCTTTCCCTGCTATACCACCTATCTCTTTTATTAAATCTCGAAGTACTTTTTCATCTTTCATATCTGATTTTTGAACTTTTGATGCTAAAGACATAATTGTTTCTTTATTAACCTTTGTCTTTTTTTCTACCTTATTAAAAAATGAATCTCCAAACATAAAAAACCTCCTACATAATTATATGTAAAAGGCCTATTTTGGTTATTCATTTCTATTTTTAAATTGGATTATTATTGGAGTACCTTCTAATTCGAAATTCTCTCTTAATTTATTTTCTAAATATCTTTCGTATGAGAAATGAACTAAGTTTTTACTGTTAACAAAGAAAGTAAATTTAGGAGGTTTTACTCCTGTTTGATTAGCATAATATATTTTTAATCTTCTTCCTTTATATGATGGTGGAAGATTTAATAAATAAGCTTCTTGAACCACATCATTTAATACACTAGTCTTAATTTCGCGTTTAATATTTTCACTAACTTTTAAAACTTCTGGCATAATTGTATGTACTCTTTTTTTAGTTAGTGCTGAAGTAAATATTACTGGTACATATGATAAGAATTGGAATTCACTACGTACTTCTTTTAAGTAATCTTTAATAGTTTTCTTATCTTCTACTGTATCCCATTTATTAACGACAATAATAAGTCCTTTACCTTTTTCAAGAACATATCCTGCTATATGTTTATCATGCTCAATAATACCTTCTTCAGCATTAATAACTAATAGACATATATCACTTCTATCAATAGCTTTCATACTTCTTAATAAGCTATATTTTTCTACGTTTTCGTAAATTCTTCCTTTTTTACGCATTCCTGCTGTATCTATTACTACAAATTCTTCTTTTTGATAAGTAAGAACTGTATCTATTGCGTCTCTTGTAGTACCTGCAACATTACTTACTATTACACGTTCTTCATTTAACATTGCATTAATTAGACTACTTTTTCCTACATTTGGCCTACCAATAACAGAAAACTTTAAACGTTTATCTTCTTTTTCTTCTTTTTCATTGAAGTCTTTTGTTACTTCATCCATTAGTTCCATAAAACCAATTCCATGTTCACCACTGATTGGAATATATATATCAAAACCTAATTCATAAAAATCATAAATATGTTCATTAGCTTTTTTATTATCCACTTTATTAATAGCAACAATTACTTTTTTGTTACTTTTTCTTAAGATATCTCTTACTACTAAATCGTTTGATGTAATTCCTTCTTTACCATCTACAACGAAGATAACAACATCACTTTCATTAATAGCTATTTCTGCTTGCATTTTAATTTCGTCATTAAACTTTTCTAAGGAAGTATCTATACCGCCTGTATCAATAACATTAAAATGATAATTTTTATAGGTAGCTTCACTATAAATTCTATCTCTAGTAACACCTGGAGTATCTTCTATTATTGATATTTTTTTACCTACTATTTTATTAAAAATTGTACTTTTACCTACATTTGGTCTACCTACTAAGGCAACTACTGGTATTTTCATTTTATCACTTCCTTATCTTAATAAAACGGTGAATTATCACCGTAATATTTTTATTTCATTAATTTTATTAATTGGTTTTGAACTTCTGTTCTTATCATTTGATAATTTGGTTCAGTTCCACCTAAAGATGCTTGATAACTAATATATTGTCTTAAAAGGCGGCAATAACATTCACTAGTTAAAGCTCCTATTTCTCTTAAATTTAAATTATATATCATCACATTGTTTAAGTTTGCTTTACAGTCTCCTAACTTTTTACCTCTATAATTAATTTTTTCTATTTCTCTAGCAGATATTTTAATTGAAGATCTATCTGGGCATTCTTGAACTAGTTCTATTCCACTTGGAAATCTTCCACCTTCAGCAATTATTACTTTAGGTATTCCAGAATTGTTTTCTAATACTATTTTTCCTAATCTACTCATATGCCTTACCCCTATAAACAGTGGTAATTATAACATATTTACACTATTATGTCAAATTATGCCACTGTCTTTTAACCTCTAAGAGGTCATCGCCATAAATAATATTAGCAAATTCTATTAAGTGATATTTATCTTTTTTATTAATTTCGTTTACATTTAAATAGAAATAATTATTTAGGTACTTGATATTATTATATTTCTTTATCAATTCGTATCTAGAAAACTTTATATACATTTCTTCTTCATTATGAACAATTATTCTTAAATCAATACTTTTACTTAAATAGCTATCTATGTTTTTTATTTCTAAAATTAATCCTATATTATTGATTGGATAAACATGTACTTCATAAAATCCTTCTAAGATTATATCATATACTTTTTTGATTTTAACTATAATTGATTTTATATTATTACTTAAATCTTCTTTATTATTGATATCTATTTGTTTAATATAATCATCATTAATAAATATTTTGTAACTATCTTCATCTAAAATCTCAAGTTTCATTTTATCACCTACTGTATATTATGTATTAGTAAAATATTGGCAATAAAAAAACTAATACATAATGTATTAGTTCTATGACGTTTTTACTACATAAGGTGATGAACTAGTTCCAGTACCACTAGATACTTCTATATCGCCTTTTAGATTTACTACGAAACGTATACCTAATGATTCAGTTACATCAGCACTATTTATTCCACCACCGGAATTTGCTTTGTATACCTTAGCACCGCTATCATACATAGCTGGTGTCATTGTCCAAAAATCAGTTCCATTATCCATATAATATGAACCATTTGGAGTATAACCACCTGCATATATTACTTCATCAGCTGTTATTAAGCCAACTAAATTTGCTAGCGCTTTGTTTCCCGTTGTACCAGTACTTGTTGTATATAAATCATTTGAGTTTGGACAATTAAACTGTGGCATCTTATTACCAATACTCCTAGATACAAATCCATAATGCGTATTATCAGTACCTAATCCTGTATTTTTAACACCAGTACCATAAATATTGGCAATTGATCTATCTCCGCAGAATCCCGAATCAACTAAATAATTTCTATTTGCAGCACTTATTAAAGTTTTAAACATCGAATCAACTGTTGTCTTAACAGTACTTGAATTAGTATTTGCATGTGTTAAATCATATGTAGTTGATGCAGCCGTTCCATACATATATCCTACATATGCATTATCATTAGATGAAGTATTAAATTTTGATCCTATCAGAGTATCCTGCGTAATTAATCTTATCGAACCATCTTCATTTATTCTTACTATTCGCCATGTTAATCCAGCAAAACTTACATAGTTGTTAGTTACAGCTCCACTAAAATAATATGTTGGGCGATTATTTTGTGTATTAGTGTTTGTATAATATAGTCCTGCCTCATTTATAAGTGCAAAATTGATGTTTGTATCATCTTTAGGGGTGTTATTTTTTAATATTAATCCACTTAAACGTGTTGTTTTAAAATCAATATCTTCTGATGTTATAGTTTGTCCAGTATCTTGTACACAGGTAACATCTATTGTTAGAAGTTTTGATGTATCAGTAGGCTGACTAGTAAAATTACTATCATATTCTATTTTGATTGTTATTGTTTTAGTATCACCAGCAGCTAATTTATCCCCTTTTTTTATTCCATTAATTGTATATATAATTGCATTAGAACCATCTGCTGTAGCATCTATTGCACTAATTATTGCATCAATATTTCCATCGTTTTTTAAAGTTAATGTATATGTAATAGAATCTCCTGGCAATTGTAAATTTGTATCCATTGTTGCGGTTGTATCCGTATAAGTAGGCTCTGCATTAACACTAGCACTACCAACTATTGTGCCTGTAGTAATATTAGTGAAATGAACATTCCATTTACCACTTATTCCTACCGAACCATTTATCTTCAAAGTAGTTGAAAAAGCGGCATATCCTATTGCCATAAATAATATTGCTATACACATAACTAATATAATTAAGCTCTTCTTTCTATTCATAATATCAACTCCGTATAATCTACCATATAATTATTATACCCTCTTTATCTATAAAATGACAAGAAAAAAGCAACATTTTTGTTGCTCTACATTACTTCGATTGTTAAATCTTCAATTTTTTTAACAATTTCATCTCTACCTAGCTTAGTAACACTTGAAAATAACACTATGTCATCACCCATTACTAAATCTAGCGAATCTGTAAGTTGTTTATAATTAGCATCTTTTTTACTTGAATTAACTTTATCAACTTTAGTTGCTACAATTGTTACTGGTACATGGTAATACTTAAGAAAATTATACATTAATAAATCATCTTCGGTTGGTTTATGTCTAAAATCTACTAACATGAATACTCTTTTTAATTCATTTCTCTTTTCTAAGTATTCTTCTATCATTAAACCAAATTTCTTTTGTTGTTCTTTACTTGTTAGTGCATATCCATATCCAGGAACATCAACTAAATAAAATGCATTATTAACATTATAAAAGTTTAAAGTTTGAGTCTTACCAGGAGTAGCTGATACTCTTGCTAAATTCTTTCTATTAACAATAGTATTTATAAAGCTACTTTTTCCTACATTACTTCTTCCAACAAGTAAAAATTCCGGTTTTCCCTCAGTTGGATACTGACTTCTTCTAACTGCACTGATAAATAAATCAACACTATTAATTTTCATTTATATCACCCATGTTTTCTATATAAATTTTACAAGCTTCATCTAACTCTTCTAATAAAGAATCGGCTTCTTCCATACTAGATACTCTAGCACCACTTGCTAAATGATGACCACCACCATTATATTTTTCAGCTATATGATTAATAATAGGCCCTCTCGATCTAATATTTAATTTAATCAAATTGTTTTTAACATCCTCAGATATTGTTACCCACACCAAAACTTCCTCAATATAGTTAAAATTATTAATTAAATTTCCTGCTGAACCAGAATCAACCCCATATTTATTCATAGTATCATTAGTAATTTTCACACTAGCTAGGCCATTATCAGTTACTTTAAAGTTTTCAGCAATATATCCTTGTAATCTTATTTCACTTAGTGGTCTCATAAATATATCTTTGTATAAGTCTGGCATATTGATAGGATATTCTTTTAATAATTCAGACATAGTTCCAAAAGTTTCAGTTCCGGAATTAAATAAAAATCTATTTGTATCTGACACTATTCCTAATATTATTGTTCTTGCTATATCAATATCTAATTTTAATGGAGTATGTTTTATTAATCTATATATTAATTCTGATGCACTACTTGCCGTATCATCAATGTATTCTACGTTGGCATATTTTTCAATAAAAGGATGATGATCTATTTTAATATAGTTATCAAATCCATCAAATTTGCTAATATCGATTCTTCTTTTATCAGGAGTATCAACTACTATTAATAATGCATTTTCTAATTCTTCCATTTTATCTAATTTTGGAAAGTAATTAAACTTTGCACTACTTCCACCTACTGCTAAAACATGTTTTTGAGGGAAAGTTTTCTTAATTGAATCTCTTAATGAAAGTTGACTAGCTAATGCATCTGGATCTACTCCAATATGTCTTGCTATAACGATATTATCATATTTTTTTATTTCTTTATAAATATCCTTTAACATATTATTTCCTATCTATTTATAATTTCTAAAGTATCTAATGCAATCATTAATTCTTCATTAGTAGGTACAACGTATACTAGACTGCTAGAGTCTTTACTACTTATTTTTGCAAGTTTTCCACGAGTATTATTTGCTTCTAAGTCAAGTTTAATTCCTAATACTCCTAATTTTTCAATTACTGCTCTTCTAGTATCCGCACTATTTTCACCAATTCCTGCTGTAAAACATATTACATCTACTCCGCCTAATTCAACATAGTATTGAGCAATATATTTAACAACTGATCTTACAAACATTTCTTGGGCTAAAACGCAGTTTTCTTTTCCTTCTTTACAACCATCTTCAATATCTCTTGAATCACTACTTAATTGACTTATTCCTAAAAGACCTGATTTTTTATTAAAATCGTTTAATATTTCACCAGCACTTTTACCTTCTTTTTCCATTAAATATGGAATTACTGAACAATCCACATCACCAGTTCTAGTTCCCATAACAATTCCTGCAAGTGGCGTAAATCCCATTGATGTATTAACACATTTACCATCTTTTATAGCAGTTACACTTCCACCGTTTCCTAAGTGACAGCTGATAATCTTCAAATCATCTCTTCCCAATTCTTCACTAATTTTTTTGGTTATATATCTATGTGAAGTACCATGGAATCCATATTTTCTTACTTTATACTTTGTATACCATTCATATGGTAATGCATATAAGTAATTTTCTTTATCCATTGTTTGATGGAAAGCTGTATCAAATACTACAACCATAGGTGTTTTTGGTAATACTTCTTTGAAAGCCTTTATTCCTAAATAGTGTGCTGTATTATGTAATGGTGCTAAGTCACTAAGTTTTAGAATATCTTCTGCTACTTTATTAGTAACCATAACTGATTCAGTATACTCAGAACCGCCATGTACTATTCTATGTCCTATTCCATCGATTTCTTCTAAATTATCAATTATTTTTAATTCAATAAGTTTGTTTAATAATATCTTAACAGCATCAGTATGATCCTTAAGTTCAGCTTGTTCTTTGATTTTAAAATCTTGATACTTTATTGTATATTGACTTCCTTCAATACCAATACGTTCAAATAATCCTGATACTAGTACTTCTTTAGTATCCATTTCGAATAAGCTAAATTTTAAGGAACTACTTCCTGCATTAATTGACATTATCTTCATAAATATCCCTCTTTCTAATAAGAATATTTTAACATAGAACTATAATTTGAACAACTTTTTTTCCATAAAACAAAAACTATCAATATTTAGCATTGATAGTTTTTAATTAATTTATATTAATTAGAAGTTATTGTTATAACCTGAGCTGATTTGGTTCATACCGCTACGAACTAATCTCTTTGTAATTTCACCACCAACTGATCCGTTAGCACGTGAAGTTGTATCTGGTCCTAAGTTAACACCAAATTCATTCGCTATTTCATATTTCATTTTATCGATAGCTTGTTTTGCACCAGGAACGTGCATTTTCATTGAATCTTTGTTACCGTTCATCTTTTTCACCTCCTATACATTTATAGAATGTGAAAAATTTAACAATTCATACGTTTTTTAGATTGGTAAAATATACCTATAGAATCGATGAATATTTCTTATCATTTTGGACATCATTAATTTCTATTATTAATCTATTCTTTATTGCTTCATCTATTTTTTCTTCATAATTAAATGTTTCTTCATATTTTATAGCATCACTTAAATTAGGATTAATTACTGGATGTTTTGGTACAAATATAGTACAACAATCTTCGTAAGGTAAAATACTTATATCGTATGTATCTATTTTTTTAGCAATATCTATTATTTCCAATTTATCCAAGCATGCTACTGGACGAATTACTGGTAAATTAGTAACATTATTTATTACTTGCATGCTTGTTAATGTTTGACTTGCTACTTGTCCAATTGATTCTCCATTAACTATTACTTGTGCTTTATTTATTTTTACAAGTTTTTCCATTATACGATACATCATTCTGCGCATAATAGTAATACAATATGTTGAATCTATATTCTTATAAATAGATTCTTGGATATCAGTAAATGGAATTACATGTAACCTTATTTTGTTAGTATATTTTGAAAGTTTTCTAGCTAATTCTATTACTTTATTTCTTGCTTCAATGCTAGTATGGGGAATTGCTTCAAAATATACTGCATCAATAGTCATACCACGTTTTAAAGCAAGGTATCCTGCTACTGGTGAATCGATACCACCAGATAACATTAACATTCCTTTTCCTAATGTCCCATTAGGATATCCCCCCAAACCTTTGTATTCATTAGTATATATATACGTAAAATGTTCTCTTATTTCGATGTGCAATAATATATCTGGATTATGAACATCTACTTTTTTATTTTGAATATTCTTTAAGATTAATCCACCTATTTGTCTTGAAAAGTCTAAACTAGGAATTGGAAAATTTTTATCGCTTCTTTTAGTTTCTACTTTAAAAGTATTAAACTTTTCTTTAGACATAATATTAATTACATTTTCTTTAATTAAATCAATATCAGTATCAATCTTATATGCAACTAAATATTCATGAATTCCAAATATATTATTTACTTTATCTAGAATAGTATTTAACTCTTTATCATCAAATTCTATATACATTCTAGAAATATCTTTATATATATTAACATTATTATCTTTTAATTTATTTTTAATATTTTTATATAGTGTACCTATAAAAAAGTTAATATTTCCTTTTTTAGTAGATAATTCACCATATTTAATCATTATTACTCTTTCCATAGTATATGTCCTACTTTCTTAAATTTATTTGTTATTATCAAAAAATAGGTATTAAATACCTATTTTGAAGTTTTTTCAATTACTTGTGATTCGTTAGCTTGTTCTTCATTACTCTTCTTAATTAAGTCATATACGATAACAGCATTAGAAGTACGAAGTAATTTATCTGCATAATTATTACATTCTTCTATATATTCATCAGTAATAACAGTATCTTTTAGAGTCATGAAGGCACTCTTTTGACTATTATAATATACTTTATTGCTTACCCAGTTACCTGTAGGGAATACTACAATATTATTTTCTCCAATATTAAATATATCATTACCTAAAGCATATTTGTTATTAAATCCAAACATATTTCCAAGAGTTGGTGATACGTCATACATTCCCATAACATTAGAATTTATTCCATGATATTTACCGTCTTTTGTCCAAATAATAAATGGAACTTTTCTATTTAATTCATATTGGTAACTATCAAATTCAACATATCCGGGAGTTGTTGATGGTAAAATACCATCAGTTGTTTTATCATAGTTATACATTTTTTGATAATCTTCTTTAGGAAGTCTTGCATCGTGATCGCCATATAATACTATAACTGTATTTTCTAGAACTCCTGCTTCATCTAATTCATTAATAAATTCTCCAAGTGCACTATCAGCATAATGAACTGATTTTAAATATCTACCTAATTTAGTGTTTTCTAGATATGGATAATCCACTTGATCATATTGGCCAGTTTCTTCATTATAAACAGTCTCATGTAAAGCTAGATCAAATTCACCATACTTATCAACTTCTGAAAATGGTGTATGATTTGTTAACATTATAACTGTTCCATAAAATTGCTCATGTTCTTCATTTATTTTTTTAATTTTCTCTGCTGATTGACGGAAGAATGATTTATCTGAAATACCTAGTCCAATAACTTCATCTATATCATAATCACTTTTGGCATAAAATTTATCATATCCTATAGCTTTATACATAATTCTTCTATTCCAATAATCCGCATTATTTCCATGCATAGAGAAAGTGTAATACCCTTTATCTTTCAATAGTTTCTGAGTAGTAATATAATATCTATCATAATAACTACCGAAAGCAGTACCACTATTAGATGGCATTAATGATGTACTATAAGTAAATTCGCTATCACTACTTGTACCAACACTAACTTGTGAATAAAAATTATTAAAATATAATCCGCTATTTGCTAATTTGTTTAAATTTGGTGTTACTTCTTGTCCATTGAATTTTAGTCCTATTACAAAGTTTTGCATACTTTCAGCATGAATTGCAATTATATTTTTGCCTTCGTAAATTCCAGTGTACTTATTAGTTTGAACTGGCTTTTCTTCTTTAAAGTATTCTTTAAATGTACGCATTGCTTCATCATATCCAAATAAAGAAGTAATTTTTGGTTCTATACTTTTAAATAAATCGTTTAAATGATATGTATAAATACCATATTTCATAACGATGTATTCACGATTCCATTGTTTTACTAAACGTCCTATATCAGTTGATGTTAAAGTAGTAGAAAATACAATGGCACAAACAACACCAACAGCTAAAGTTTTTAATGCTTTTGGTCTGTCAATATAATCATTAGTATTTTTCTTTTCTTCTTTTGATTTTTTTAAACATAGAATAATCATAATGATTGGTGTTAATAAATATATAAAGTCTTTTGGTTTCATTACATTTTCAACAACTGCATCTCCTACTTGTCCAATAAACTTTAAAGTGGACAATAATGATATAGATGAAAACGATGTATAAAATGTATAATATGAAGAATTTATCATACATATCGCTGTTAATATAATAGTTATTGTTAGATAATAAATTTTTCTTCCTCTATTTTTAAATAGAAAACCAAATGATCCTACAATTACCACAAATGCAAAATCTGCTAAAAGTGGTTGAAATGCAAAAAAATTACTTACATTATTCATAGTAAACATTCTTAAAAGAAATGCGTTAATTACGTTTAAAATAACAAAAACACAAAAAATAATATTCTCTAAAAAAGCTTTTTTTAATTTGCTTAATAAGCTAAGAATATATTTTCCAGGATTTGCTATTATTTTATCTATTTTATCTTTTATTACTTGCTTTTTATTAACTTGTTTTTTATTAATCTGCTTATTGTTTTTAATCTTTTTCTTCATAAACCCAACCTCGCTTACTACATTATATCACTACATGTATTTTTTTACAAATATAAAAAATAATTACAAATCAGTAATTATTTTAATTTTTAAGAGTTATATATTTACATTTTACCTTTTCTTTATCTAAGCTTTTAAGTGTATCAAAAATGCTATCTATTGATGTAGAAACAGATCCCATACTTACTTCATCTAATTCTTGTAATTCAGTTTCAAGTCCTTCTATCTGCCCATCATAAGATGGAGTATTAAGAATTGGTGCAATGCTTGCTTTAAGATAGGAATGAAACATTTTCCTATCATCTTTATTTGTAAGCAAATCATCTTCTATCTCATCATTACTACAAATCAATGTATTGAGAGCTCTTCTAGCAAAATCACTTCCTATTGAAATCACTTGGTTAAGCATAACCTCCTGTGGAACTTTATAATAATCAGCAATTAAAGGATAAGAAAAATACAAATAATCAGTATCTTTGTTATCCAAAAAATGTCTTTCAGCATTTTCTGAAATAAATATTAATTGGTACTTAACTTTAGAAAGCCTATTTCTTCCTGAAGTACTATTGATATCCTTTTCATTAAAATATAAAAATGCCCTTTCAATATCACCTGTTATTGCTTCACCAAGTCTTCTCATTATAATAGCATTTGGTGCTATAAGTTCTACTATCTGTTTTAAACTACTATCACCTTCCATGGCTCTAATATAAACTCTATTTTTAATTCTTTCTTTACTTAAAGCACTAAAATTGTGGCAATTAAAAGCCGTATCAATATTAGAAGAGCATGATAGAACTTCTTCTGTATATCGATCATCTACTGCTTCATATATATCAGATGCTTTTTCTATCGTTACTTCTAACTCGTCATATAATTCTTCTTCTAACTCAATTAATCTTCTTAATTCGTCTATCGTTTCTATTCTTTTTTCTTGTGATAAATAATCATCTCCTATTTCATCTAAAAAAAGTATTTTATACATTTTATTAATAGAATCTGTAACTTCAAATATCTTAAAACATGTTTTTTGATCATTAGTGCTTAACATGTACCTTCACCCCTAAACAGTTTTTATATTATAACAAGAGCATAAGAAAAAAACAATAAAAAAATGAATAGATAAACTATTCATTCTTAGTTAATTGATATTTAGTAACATTTAAACCCATTCCTAGTACAAATATATATGCCAAAATGTATATCCACCACATAAGTACTAATATACTTGATAGACTACCATACAAGTTACTATAATTACTAAAGTTAGCTACATATATAGAATAGAGTCTAGTTACTATTACCCAACTGGCACTAGTAAAAATAGCACCATAACTAACCTCTTTGGGATTAATTGTAATATCAGGTGCCATTATATATAACAACTTGACTGATATAAATACTAATAGAAACGATAGTGGATATTTAAGACAAGTATATGTGAATTTAATTATATTACCAAAAGTAGTACTAGTAACACTTTGAAGTAATTTTATAATCATATCACCACAAACAGGTACTATAAATATAAATAATAATAAACAAATTAGTACTGCCATCATTACTATTGATTTTAATCTTCTTGTAACAAAGAATTTATCTTTAACATTATATATTTTATTTGATGCAATAATCATTGAATTAGTTCCATTAGAAGCAAGTATTAGTGCCGATGTAAATAATATTATCGCATTAGTATTAGCTTTAGCACTACTAGCTAAAGTATTAATCATATTTATCATTGCTTCTGGAATATTACTTATAATTAAGTCTTTTGAAAAATCAGTAGAGATATTAAACTGTGAAAAGATACTTACAAATAATGCAGCTAATGGAACAATAGTTACAAGAAAAAAGAAAGATAATTGACCTGGTAGAATTAGCATTTCTGGTTTTCTTATATTTTTAATTAACCTATTATATAAAACTTCAATCCTTCTTCTCATTTTTATCTTTCCTTATTATTTATAATCTTCTTTATTAGTTCTCATTTCTAATGTTGCTTCATTTATAGCATCATCTATAGTTTTAATTTCATCCATAATCATACTGTAACCCAAAGCAGCTCCAAAGCCGTATGGTAAACCTTTAAATTCTTTAGTTAACTTATTTGTGTAAGTAGATATTTGTTGCTCACTATATCCAACTAAATAGATTAAGAACTCATTTCCATCTGTTCTTACTATTTCACTGTTTTCTAGTTGAGTATTAACTAAAATGCTTGCAGCCTTAATAATTAATTTATCTCCTGCTTCATGTCCATAGTTGTCATTAACATATTTAATGTTATTCAAATCAATAATTACAATAGCTTGTGGATATTTATTCGTTTCATTCCAAGCTTTTATATTTAAGTTCAAATAGTTACGGTTTTTTAGTGAAGTAAGCATGTCTGTATATTTTTTTCTTTCTTCTTTTTTTACCGTTTTTACTTTATGACGTTTCTTTAGAAGTACGTACATAATAGTTAATACTATAAGAGGTACAAATATAATTGCTAAGATAATTATATATAGTTGTTCAAAAGTTGTTCTATCTACAATTGATGGATTTAGACTATTTAATCCACTATTTCTATAACGATAATAAGAATTAGTGTTAATTATATAGTTGAATAAATCATAAAATGCCTTATTATCAGTCTTTATCATATAATTATAATCATTAGTCATAATACCATTATAAAGAACTTCATAGTTTTTAAATTTACCATTTTTGTTAATGGTATATACTTCTTTGTCAATAACTATAACACCATCTTTAGTTTTTGAGAGCATCTTGTCTATATTATCATATGGTGTTAAGTTTGCTTTGCTGTTATCTCTAAAATAGTCATATAAAGCATTATTATTTAAAATACTAGTTTTTATTCCTTTTAAAGCTTCAAAAGAGTTAATAACATAAGCATTTTTAGTTTTAGATAATACTACATACTCTTCAATAAATGTAGAACTAGTTGCTTTATAATTATCTTTTGAATAATTATAATAGTTAAAGTATATATCTATTTCACCTTTGTCTATTGCTTTTTTTAATTCTTCTATTGATTTGTATTTTTTAAATGTAAAATCTATTCCTGTTAATCTTTCGATTCTATTAATATATTCTCCACTTATACCGACTAATTTTTTATCTATTGTTGCTTCATAAGGTGAATTTTCTACATAACCATAAACATAGTTTTTAGATAATAAATCGGCTTTTGTTTTATCGTTAATATTATTATTAGAAATGTAATAATCTAAAAGATGTTCATTATAATAATTAACATATTTCTTATTTTTCCAATTTTCATAATATTTTTTTACGATTTGGTTTAATTTATCATTATTATCACTTAATGTTAAAACCAATTTATTATTCATTTCTGTTAAAGTATAATTTATAAAATATTCATCATTAGCAATGGTTTTATCCAAATACATAAGATTTGGAATAATTATACATTCAACTGTTCCATCATCTAATGCTTCAGTCATTTTTTCAATAGTATCATAAGGTTTGTATGTTACATTAGTTCCAGTTTTTAAATAATAACTTATTTCTCCAACATCACTAGTAAATACTCCTACTGTTATGTCTTTAAAATCAGTTACCCTATTTATTTTTAAATTGCTTTTACTTATAACTATATAAACATCTTCACCTAGTAAAAGATCTTTATCACTTAGTTGTTCATCATTTCTTAAAACTCTAAATCTTAATCCGTTACTAGCTGGTTTACTAGTTTTAAGATATGGAATTACATTAAATTCTAATCCTGTATCTTTTTGAAAATCATCTATAAATTCATAGAAAACTCCATTTTCACCATATACTGGATAATTGCTAATTAATTCGAAATCATAAATTGTAGATACATTAGATTCTATCCACTTTCTATCATTTACTGTAAGAGAATTAATATCTTCTTTATTAAAGTAAAAATAAAGTGATAAAAATACTATTAAAGCAATTAAAACTGGTACTAGAATAATTAGTTTTTTATTCAGTTTCATTTTCAGTCACCTGTCTATCTTTCGTCCATGTAAGTCCATCTTTACCGTTTTGCTTATATCCAATAATTGGAAAATCATTTAATGCATCGTTATCCTTTTTTACAAATATTTGTATGTCATAGAATTTTAATTGCTCGGCATCAAACTTTTCCAAACTTGTTGCAGCTATTGATTTTGCATCATCCTTAGTAACCTCATCTTTAACAGTAATTATAATATTAACTATTTTTCCTTTTAAATCAGTTGTTACAGATGTAACATTATCATTTGAAGTTAACTTATCTTTAATTTCTTCATATTGTTTATCAGTGATTTCTACTGCTTCAATACCATCAAGTCTATTTCCATAAGCTTGGCGTCTACCGCTTGTAAATAATAAATTGTATAAATAAGCCCCAATTAATACAACAACTACAAATATTACTATTACTAACGTTGTTAATTTATTCTTTTTTATATATTCCATAAATACCTCCATAATGATTATACACCAGCATTTGTGTTTTATCAATTTATATAATTATTTGGATAATTCTTCTAGCAATAATTTATTTACTAATTCTGGATTAGCACTACCTTTAGTCTTTTTCATTACTTGACCTACAAAATATTTAAATAATCTTTCATTTCCGCTTTTATAAGCAGAAACATTATCACCATTACTATCTATTATATTCTTAATAATTACTCTTAAGTCATCATCACTTAATTTACTGATTCCGTGATTCTTTAACAGTGTCTCAATTTCATCATTAGATTCAAATAAATCGCTTAGTATTTCTTTAAATATTTTGCTACTCATGTCACCACTATTAAGCATGTTTACTACTTTTATGAATTTTTCATCACTAAAGCAAGTATCTTTCATAGTTTTATTATTTTTATTTAAATATGCAGCAATATCACCTAATAATAAATTACTTGCAATAACTAAGTTAATATTCTTATCTAAGTATTTATTTAAGTACTCAGATACTTCTCTATTTTGAATAATTTTATTAGCATTAATTAGGCTTATCCCATTTTCTAGATATATTTTTCTTCTTTCGTCTGCTAACATAGGAATTTTTTTCTTTATTTCATCTATATGTTCATCAGATAATGTTACAAAAGGAATATCCGCTTCAGGGAAATAACGATAGTCATTACCTGTTTCTTTAACCCTCATCAGAATAGTAGAATTTGTTTTGTCATCGAAACGTCTAGTTTCTTCGTGCAATGTTTTACCTTCGTTAAGCAGTTCTTCTTGACGTTTAATTTCACTTTCTACCGCAATACCTACATTAGTAATAGAACCAATGTTTTTAACTTCTATTTTAGTACCTAATTCTTCTGTTTTACTGATAGATACATTAACATCACATCTCATGCTTCCTTCTTCTATTTTACAGTCAGAAACATCAGCATATAAAAGTAATTCTCTTAATTTTTCTAGATAAAGAATTGCTTCTTTACTGCTAGAAATATCTGGTTTAGTAACTATTTCTACTAAAGGTACTCCTGCTCTATTGAAGTCTAATAATGAGCTATTATTATAGTGAATGCTCTTACAAGTATCTTCTTCTATATGGATATCATGAATCCCTATTTTTTTAGGTTTTCCATCTACTTCTATTTCAACATATCCATCTACGCCAATAGGAGTTCTTGCTTGAGTTATCTGATAACCTTTAGGTAAGTCTGGATAAAAGTAATTTTTTCTATCAAAGTGCATTTTTTTATTTATCTTACAATTAAGAATAAGTGCAGCAGTTAAAGCTTTGTTAACTACTTCTTTGTTTAATGTAGGAAGAACACCAGGGTATCCTAAATCTACTACATTAACGTTAGTGTTTGCTATATTAGCATATCCATTTACTGAATCAGAAAATATCTTAGTTGCTGTTTTTAATTCTGCATGGACTTCTATTCCTACAGTTGGTTTATAATTACTCATTATTTCACCTCTTTTGCATTTAAATCTAAGTTTAATTTTTTCTCGATGAACGCTGCTAATTGATACATTTTAGCTTCTTCAAAACTGTCTCCTATTATATGTAATCCAATAGGCATATTATCTTTATTAAATCCAACAGGTACGTTCATACCAGGAAGTCCTGCCATATTAACTGGAATTACTAGGACATCGTCTAAATAGTTCTGAAGTGGGTCATCTAAATTATCAGTTAATTTATATGCAACAGTAGTTGCTGTAGGTCCAATAATTAAATCATATTTTTTAAATGCTTCTTTAAAACTTTTTCTGATGTCATCTCTTATTTGTAGAGCTTTATTATAATAAATAGTAGCATTTTCTCCACTTAATAGGTATGAACCAACCATTATTCTTCTTTTTACTTCGTCTCCAAAACCTTCTTGTCTAGTTCTTTTATATAAATCTTCAACATTTTTAGGATTTTCACAAGAGTATCCATAACGAATACCATCAAATCTTGCTAGATTGCTACTTGCTTCACCCATGGCGATTATTTGATATAGGTTAACGGCATTTTCAATATAATCAATGTCAATGTATTCAACTGTTGCGCCCCACTCTTTTAATTGTTCGATTATTTCTTCTATTTTTTGTTTTACTTCAGATGATACTACTTCACTCATAAAGTAATTAGGAACAGCTATTTTCATACCAGCTATATCTTTACCAATTAATCTTGTATAGTCTTCTACTTCTCTATTAGAAGAAGTTAAATCTTTATCATCACTACCGCTTATAGCATTAAGTAATAAAGCGTTTTCATAAACATTTCTACTCATTGGACCAATTTGGTCAAGACTGGAAGCGAAAGCAACTAATCCATAACGAGATACTCTACCATAAGTTGGTTTCATTCCTACCAATCCACAGTAACTTGCTGGTTGTCTAATAGACCCCCCTGTATCTGTTCCAAGTGATAAAGGTACTAAATGACTTGCAACTGATACTGCACTTCCTCCAGAAGATCCTCCAGATATTCTAGTCTTATCCCATGGATTTTTAGGTGCTCCAAAATAACTTGTTCTACTAGTTGACCCCATTGCAAATTCATCCATGTTACATTTACCAATGATAATCATATTTTTAGAGTTTATTTTTTCTACTACAGTTGCATCGTATATAGGAATAAAGTTCTCTAATATGTGAGATGCACAAGTAGTTTTTAAATCTTTAGTTACAATATTATCTTTAACAGCTATAGGGATTCCAAATAAGATATTATTAACTGGAACATTTTCTAATTCTTTAGCTTTCTTTATTGCTTCTTCTTTATTTAAAGTTATGAAAGCATTTAAGTCTTTATTTTGTTCTATTCTATCAAAACACTCATTAACTAAATCGATTGGTTTAATTTTTTTGTCTTTTAATAATGCATTTATTTCACTAATACTTAAATCTAGATATTTACTCATTTAACATCACCGGAACTTCCACAAAATTACCATTATGTTTAGGTACATTTTTCATTATTTCATCATTTGTTAACATTTCACCTTTAACGTCTTCTCTTAAATTAGCGTCATGGTCATGTGGTGCGATTAGTAATTCTTCATCATAATCATTTACTTCTTTTATCTTATCAACCGCATCCAGTATTTTTTTTAATTCTACTTGATACTTTTCTATTTCTTCTTCACTTACTGCAATACGGGCTAAGTAAGCTACGTGTAATACTTCTTCTTTTGTTAATCTATCAGCCATAATTACCTCCAATACCAATATATTATACCAAAAATAGGCGTATTTGAATAGAAAAAAAATAACTCTTTCGAGTTATTAGGCACTTAATCATATATCACCATATGATATTAATATAATGAACGATTATTTTAAATTTTATACTTTTAATTTTTTCTTTTTATTATATAATTGTACTAGGTGATAAAATGATACTGGATGCTGAAACTATTTCTTCATTATTTTTACTGGGTATATTACTACTCATTTGTGTTCTTGTTATTATTGTTTTTACTATGAAAGATTGATTTATTATAAATACTTTTTTGTAATACTTTTGGTTTTTCTATTTGTGAATTATTTATATATTCTTCTTCATAATTAATGTTAGGAGTAGTTTTAGAGTATTCTAATTCTTTACTCTTTTCTTTTGTCTTGATTTCTTCTGTTTCATCTTTTTTAGTAGCAGTAACTTCTTCATTAGTTTCTAAGGAAGTATTTTTACTAAAGTATTTTTTCTTTATACAAATTGCTTCTGGAATTGCTGTAGCTATAGCTGATGCCATACATATTGGGGCAATTAATCCTAACCCACTGTCTCCAAAACCAAATGCTAGGGTTGATACTACACCGGCACTCTGTAAAGCCATTTTTAACTTAGCTGGAATTGTTGGAAACATTTCTTTACCAGTTTTCTTAAATTGGTAACTTGATATAGTAAATACTGTTGCATCTCTTGCTGCTATTAGAAGTGGCCATAAAGGCATAATACCTGTAGCCATTAAAGTAATCCCTAGTCCCCAATTGAATATTTTATCTGCGATAGGGTCTAGAATACTTCCTAATTGTGAAGGCATTCCGTAATTTCTAGCTAAAAATCCATCTATTGCATCTGTTGAAGCTATACCTATTGTTGCTAGTGTAATTAATAATGGAGAAGTAATTCCATGCATTGCTATATATCCACAAAGTGCTACTGATGAAATCATTCTAAATACAGTTAAAATATTAGGAATAGTTAGTTTTTTATAGTAATTTTTTTCATGATTATCACAATCTTTTTCCTTTTTTTCCATACCAATTTCTCCTCTTTTAGTTATATATAATAATACCTTGTTTAATTTATGTCAAGGAACGTTATTTTATTGTATTTTTATGAAATATAGTGTATATTTATATCATAGGAGGATAATAAAAATGAATAGAAAAATTAGAGTTGCTCAATTTGGTACTGGTAAAATGGCTGTGTACACAATGAGATATGCTATAGAACATGGTTGTGAAGTAGTTGGAGCCATTGACATTAATCCAAGTGTTATTGGTAAAGATATCGGTGAAATCATGGGTATTGATAATACTGGAGTAAAGGTTACTGCTCTTGAAGATGCAGGAGTTATGTTACAAGCAATTAAACCTGATATCTGTATTGTTACTACCATGAGTTTATTAAACGATGTATATGATGCATTAATGCTTTGTGCTAAATTAGGAATTAATGCTATTACTACATGTGAAGAAGCTTTCTTCTCATGGAACTCTAATCCTGAAGCTACAAAAGCTATTGATATTATTGCAAAACGTACTGGTTGTACAATAACAGGTAGTGGTTACCAAGATATTTATTGGGGAGAACTAATTAGCGCTATTGCTGCATCTAGTAATAAAATCACTAAAATAAAAGGAAGCTCTAGTTATAATGTGGAAGATTATGGTATAGCTTTAGCTAAAGCACATGGAGCTGGATTAACACTAGAGGAATTTGATAAAGAAGTTGCTGCTAATGATAGAATGCCTACCGAAGAACGTAATAAACTTATTATGAATGGTGATTATGCCCCATCATATATGTGGAACGTTAATGGTTGGTTGGCATCTAAACTAGGATTAACTGTTATAAGTCAAACTCAAAAATGCGTTCCGCAAACTCATACAAACGATATTAATTCTTCAACTTTAGGAATGACTGTTAAAGCAGGAGATGCAACTGGTATGAGTGCCGTAGTTACTACTGAAACTGAAGAAGGAATTACACTAGAGACTGAATGCATTGGTAAAGTATATGCTGATACTGATTATGATAAAAATGAATGGTCAGTATTTGGTGAACCTAATACCACTATAGTTGTTTCTCGCCCTAGTACGGTAGAACTTACTTGTGCTACTGTAGTTAATAGAATACCTGATGTAATCAATGCTAAATCAGGATTTGTTACTACTGAAAAAATGGATGAATTAAAGTATAGAACTAAACCACTAAATGAATACATAAAATAAAAAAAGCACTTAGTGCTTTTTTTATTTTGTCTTCTTTTCGTAAATCACAGTATTATCATCTTGATATACTACAGTGTATTTATCATTATTTGATAAATGAATATTTAATGCGATATTGTGTGGAATAATAAACATATCAAAATCATATCCATTGATTAAATAATCATATCCCCTATCTTGTAAATCTACCGCATCTTTAAAATTATATTTAGAATACATATCTGCTCTACCATCGATAAATACTTTTATGTCATTATATATTAGGTAACCACCATAATCATAATAGTTAAACAATCTCTTTGGCTCAGAGTCTTTAATATATTGAATAGCATCACTAGATATTGGCCTCTTATTATAATTTCTTATTAGTTTTGGAGTTAAAATGCCATAGCAAATGATAATAGCTGATAAGATTACTAGAAAGTTAACATTAGGTACCTTTATTTCAAATTCTTGAACCATATTAAAGATAACATAAGTTGATGCAATATATAAAAGCGGAACAAATCTTACACTTTTGAATCCTAGAAATAAAAATGAACCTAAAACAGCAAAATCTATAAATGATATCTTCTTTTTGGATAGAATCATTGTAATAACAACCATCCCTATAACAGCAAAAGCTGCAATATCTCCAAAGTCATTTAAATTAGGTCCTGCCCATTCCATAATATTTTCAAGCATTAATTTATCTCCCATGTTAATGTATGGATAAGTTATCATTTTAAGCCCATGGGGATTAATTGCTATAGCACATATACTTAATATTCCACAAATAAGATATTTTTTTATTTGGCTTTTATCTATTTTCTTAGCTTCTATTTTTTGAAATTTAAAACTAAATAATCCACAAAACAAAAATATAAAGCATAAGACATATGGTAGGTTTGATGAGCCTCCATGAAAGTTAGCCCACAGCATACTTATAAGTGGTAAAAAATAAATCTTTTTAGAATCTTTATTATGAAAATTATCATATAAAATGTAAACAGTAAATGCTAATAAAGTATAACTAATCATGTGAGGTCTAGGTAACATCACTTTAGAAAATATTAGGAAACCTACTATAGCCCAACCAAAAGTAAATATTTTATTTTTTTCTAAACTTTCTTTATTATGCTTGAAAAGAACCGTTATTAGTAATAGATACGTACTCAAATTAAATAAGATAGGTCCCAATCCTTTAAAAAGGTATTTATAAATATAAAGCACCACTTCACTTAACCATTCATGACTCATCCAGTAGAGATTTTTACTGATACCATACCAAGAAAAAATGTCATGGTAAGGAATTTTCAAATTACATACTATATATTCTCCTGCTTTAACGTGCCAATAATAATCATTGCCAAAACCAAAACTGAATAGTGCAAGTAATAATATTCCTGCAAAAATTAAATACAGTTTCCAATTAAACTTCTTCATAATTACACCTACCCTATAAGAAGTTTAACATATTTCTTTTATTCAAAGCAACCGCTCTTAAGACTATTCTCTCCTTTTTTATAAATAGTTAATTTTTCTTTAGCATCACATGTTACTAACAATAGATCCTTTGGATTTTCATACCCTTCCTTCTTAAGTCTAGTTAACAACCACTTGTCATCTTTTTTTATAACTTTTAAATTATTTGACATTATACGACCGTCAATTATTAAATTAGAGCATAGTCCCTTATAGTCTACTTTTATCTTAGCATCTGATGGTGTTAATGGAGCATATTTACTCTTTGGTAAGAAGCTTATTTTACCGTTTGCTTCCATAATAGCAAACTCTATCTCACTTATATCAAAATACCCATTAGTCCTAGCTTCTTGCAATAAATCATTAATATCCAACTTTGATTTTTCGACATTATCTTCAATTATTTTTCCATCTTCTATAATGATAATTGGTACTCCCGTTGCAAATCTTCTAAATTTAATACTTTTAGCTGTAAAGTGCGATATTAAAATTGACACTATGGTATAGACAGCCATTACTATTACTCCATACCAAAAATGTGATTCCAAATCAATTGAAATATCAGCAGCCACACTACCAATTGTAATACCTACTACATAATCATATAAGCTAAGTTGTGATAATTGCTTTCTTCCCATTGCCTTGGTAAAAAGAAAAAGAACTATTATTGATGCTATTGCTTTTATAAATACATAAAAAAAATCCATAATATCACCATTAGTATTATGGATCGTTTTTATTAAAATAAACCTGTTATTTCTTCATTCTCATCTATATCAATTTTTTCTAGATTTGGTACTCTAGATAATCCTGGCATTGTTAATATATCACCTAATAAAACAGTTATAAAAGAAGCACCTCTATATAATCTAACATCTTTAACTGTTACTGTGTAATCTTTTGGGTAACCTAAAAGACTCGGATTATCACTTATAGAATACTGTGTTTTAGCAATACATACTGGTAAGTGTTCATAGTTTTTCAATTCACTAATTTTTTGATTAGCAGTATCTGTATATTCTATTTTACCAGCATGATATATTTCCTTAACAATTACTTCTATCTTTTCTTTAATAGATAAATCATCGCCATATAATAATTTAAAATCTTCTTCTCTATTTGATAACTCAACTACTTTTTTTGCTAAAGCAATTGATCCTTTTCCACCCGTTACATAACTATCTTCTGTAACAAATGCAACATTAATACTTTTACAGTAATCTTCAATTACCTTTATTTCTTCATCAGTATCAGTTGCGTATTTATTTAAACACACTACTAAATTATTTGTGTATTTTTTTAAATTTTCCACATGAACCATTAAATTTGGTAATCCTTCTTTTACTTTTTCCACAGAAGGTGTTAATATGTCCTCTTTTTCTACTTTTGCATTATATTTAAGTGCCTTTAATGTTACTACTAAAACAACACAACTTGGTTTTAAATCTGCTCTTCTACATTTTATATCAAAGAATTTTTCAGCACCTAAGTCTGAACCAAATCCCGCTTCCGTTACTACGTAATCTGCTAAATCTAGTCCTAAATTAGTAGCAATAATGCTATTGCAACCATGAGCAATATTAGCAAAAGGTCCACCATGAATTAAAACTGGATTATTCTCTAATGTTTGGACTAAATTAGGTTTAATTGCATCCTTCAATAATGTTGCAAGGGAACCTTCTAATTTCAAATCCTTAGCAAGTACTTCCTTATTATCATAAGTATAACCTATTAATATGTTACCTAGATTTTTCTTTAAATCCATTAAATCTTTAGATAGGCAAAAGATACTCATTATTTCACTAGCGGCCGTAATATTAAATGAATCGTTACGTACCACTTTGCTATTTATTGTAATACTTCTTAATGCTCTATCATTCATATCCATACATCTATTAAAAGCAATTCTTTTTGGATCTATGTTTAATTTATTACCAAAATATAAATGATTATCAATTGCAGCACTAATCAAATTATTACAACTTGTAATTGCGTGTAAGTCCCCCGTAAAATGTAGGTTAATATCATCCATTGGTACTACCTGAGCATATCCTCCTCCAGTTGCACCACCTTTTATACCAAATACTGGTCCTAGTGATGGTTCTCTTAAAACAATCATTGTTTTTTTATTAATTAAATTAAGAGCATCACCTAGTCCAATACTTACAGTTGTTTTACCTTCGCCATAAGGAGTAGGATTTATTGAAGTTACAAGAACCAATTTTCCTTTACTGTTATTCTTATATTTTTTATAATCTACTTTTGCCTTGTAATTTCCATAAAGAGTTAGATCTTCTTCTTTAATTCCTATTTTCTTTGCTACATCTATAATATTTTCTTTTATACAACTATTTGAAATTTCAATATCACTTTTCATAGGACACCTCCTCTTTCACTAGTAGTATATCATATTTAAATATTTTATCTACCAATTATCCCTATTTTATTATATAATATGTTTAGTTTTAGGAGGATAATTATGGAGTTAAATAAATTAAAAGATAAAAATTATTCTAATGTTACTAGTTTAATAAGTGCTATTATATTTTTTATTATAGGTAGTGTTATTTTTACCAATCCAAATAGTACTGTTAAGTTTATTGCTTATGTTTTAGGTGGATGTTTTATAGTCGTTGGATTATTTAAAATCATTAGTTATAGCATTGCTAGAAAAAAAGAACAAGAAGTTTTTATAAGAGATTTAAGTATCGGTATTGTAGCTTTAATATCAGGTTTAATTTTGGTAATTTTCTCTAATGCTGTTGAAGTTTTAATTAGAATACTTACTGGAGCATGGATATTGTTTAATGGTATTAATCTTCTTGTTAACTCAATTAAAGGAAAGAAAAACAATGATAAGTCATATGGAGCATTAATTGTTTTATCTGTATTAATGATTGCAGGTGGAATATATATGATCCTAAGAAATAATCTTGTTTTTCAAATGATAGGTCTTTGTATAATGATATACTCTATTATTGAGATAATTGGCTATATTTATTATTCGCAAAATAATTAGAACTTTGGTTCTTTTTTATTTTGCTTTCTTCTTTAATGTGTTATAATTTTTATAGAATAGGAAGGTGTTTATATGAGTACTTTAGCAATTAGTGCAGCTAATTTGGAAACTTTAGAAAACAACTTACAAGTTTTAGCTAATAACATTGGTACGGTATCTAATAATGTAAACACTGTTAATGGTCATATCAATGAAGTTGAAGGACAAGTAAACAATGTTAAAAATGATGTTAAAAGTTTAGAAGAAGAAATCAAAAAGTTTATGGTAGAAATCAAAGAAGGAACTATAGTTTCTAATGCTAGGCAAACTATTTTAATGGATCAATCGGAATTTAATAAAAAATTCAGTCATAGAGACGAAGTTAGAAGACGTGTTAATGGATTACTTCAATCAGTAGATATTAATGCAATTAAGAAAAGCACTGTCGAAAATATTAGTGAAGAAACTATTGTTAATACTCCTGATTATTGGCTATCACCTGCCATGGTAGCACTTTGTTCTTGGTACACTAACAATAAAGATCTTGCTTATAAAGCTTTAAAAGAAGCTATGGCTAGGGATGATGAAAAAACTTCACTATTATTCTGTTTAGTACATTTAAGAGCAAATAGAATTGATACCTCTATGAAATGGTTAAATAGATATTTAAATATGCAGGATCCAACTAAGATGGAAAGTAAAATCATAACAGTACTAGATGCTATTACTAGTGGTGTGTTTGGTGCTGAAGCTAAAAAAATGTGTTTAGAAAAAGTTAATGAATGGATTTTAGAACTAAATAGTTTTAATGAGATAAAGAAAACTGAAATAAAACGCTGGGAAGAATATTTTAGAGAAAAGTTAGTAACTATAGATGATAATGAATTCCCGTATATTGATAAATATGTACAGGAAAGTAAGATTATTCATGATATTGTTTCTTCTTCTGAAATTCATAAAAACATATATGACGAATTTAAATCTACTATGAATGATATTAAATATAAAAACATCTCTACTACTAACAAAATAGATAACTTACTACACATGTTAGTATTTAATTATGATAAAGAGGAATTAGAACTTAAACGCGATATTCAAAAAAATAAACATATCATTGAAGAAAATGGTGATATTACTAGGGCTTTGGAAAAGTTTGAAAAAACCAGTATTGCTTTAGAAGAAACGAATAATTTTTATAGTCATATTACTAATATTGCTCTTAATAATAATATTGATGCTGGAATTAATACTAAAAAGTTAGCTATCTCTTTATCTAAAGACTTTATTATTAAAGGGTACACTAATGTATCTAAATATAATTCAATTGATTTATTACCTGATGTTAACATAGTTATTAATGATTGGGTTGGTATAACTAAAAATGGAAGTAATGAATTAGAACTTCAAAGAGATTTAGATAAATTCCTTGACGATAAGTTTCATAATGAAATATATGGTGAACGCCTATTTAATGTGAAAATGTTAATATCAGTTATTATTGGGCTTTTGGGAATATTTTTAACATTAAAACAACCTATTATAGCAGCAATAATTTTTTGTATAGTTTTGATATTTAATATGGTTGAGTTTATTAAAGCTTATTCTAAACGTGAAAATAAAATAGAACAATTAAATGATTTAAAAAAACAACATAAAATACTTTTATCAAATATTATTGCAGAAGTAGTAGATTATTACTTTATCTATAAAGATAGTATGAAAGATAGAGAAAAATTTATTAATTATATTAATTCATTCAACTATAAGGATTATGTCAAAGTTGATACTTCTGGTAACAGAAATATAATCGTAAATGGAGGTAACAATGGATAAGGATAACACTTTTACTTATGTTGAGGATAATAAAGAAGAACTTAATACCAACGACGAAGAAAACAAAGTTATTAATGAACAGAACAATTTAGAAGAACAAACACAAGCATTCGTAACAGGACTACCTGAGTGGGATTTAACTCCTCCTTACGAAGTAGTAAGGAGAGTGATTAGATAATGACTTATTATGAATGGATAAATAATTTTGATTCATTGAAGCAAGGACCAAGAAATGATTTACTACTAGATAATCTTTATAACAGTACAATTGAATTAGATGGAAATATGCTTTATCGCTTTATAAGGCATATTAACAATCTTATTAGAACAAGGCTTAAAAATACTTTAGAAGATATGTTGCACAAAATATCTAATACTAACGATATTAACATATTATCTCTTGAAATAATAAATATTAAAAAAGAATTAGCATTTGCTAAACGAATAATTAATTTACCTGTAATACCTTCTGAAAACAAAAAGAAATTTAGTGAAACATTACAGAAATTTGCTAATGAAATAAATGAAGCGATTGAAGTTAATGCAGAAAATATAGATACTACTGGTGAAATTATTACTTTAATAAAAAATAGTAAAATCAATGTTTTGGAGGATTAATTATGAACTATGAAGAAACAAAAGCAATAATGAAACAATATCTTTTAGCTAGAATACCTTTTATAGCTATTAAAACAATTGAAAAAAATCGTGCATTAGCTATATTAGAAGAACTTGCTAATGAACTTAACTTGCCTATCAATATTTTCTCAATGTCTAAAGGTATTACTTCTATTTCTAATAATGAATTAATCAGTGATGAAAAAACAATTATGGGATCACTTGACTTCATCGGTAATGAAATAAAAGTAAAAGAAAATTCTACTTTTGTATTAACTGATGCATCAGAGCTGGAAACTGAAAATACTGTATCAAGATACTTAAATGATATAGTATCGACTGCTGAGGAAAAGAGCGGTTCTATTATAGTTATTACATCTTCACCTATTTGGACTAATTTGCAACGTATGGGAATGAGTATTGAATTATCATTACCTGATGAAAAAGAACTATATACATTAATAAAGAGTTGTACTACTCCTTATCAAGATATAATAACTATCGAGTGGGATGATGCTAATTTTAAAGAAGCTAGCACTATTCTACTTGGCTTAAGTGAAATAGAAGTTAAAAATGTTATTTCAACTCTAATTGCAAAGGGATCATTATTAAAAAGTGATTTAGTTGATTTAAAATTTGCTAAGGATGGAATGTTTTCTGATATAAATGGATTAGAAAAAATTGAAGTTGATCCTACTATTGCATTTGGTGGTCTAGATGGACTAAAAGAATGGTTAGATGAAAAGAAAAAATTACTTTCTCCTGATAAAAAAGAAGAAATGATTAAAAGAGGAATTAAACCTCCTAGAGGAATACTAATTGTTGGTGTTCCTGGTTGTGGAAAAAGTTTGTCAGCTAAAGCCATTGCCGCAAAGTGGCAAATGCCTTTATATTTATTAGACTTTGCTACAGTTCAAGGCAGATACGTTGGACAAAGTGAACAACAATTAAAGGAAGCATTAGAAACAGCAGAACACGTTTCTCCTTGTATTTTATGGATAGATGAAATCGAAAAAGGATTATCTGGTACATCTAGCGACTCTGGTGTTACAAATCGTATGATTGGACAATTCTTATTTTGGTTACAGGAATGTAAAAAAGAAGTATTTGTTGTAGCTACAGCTAATAATATTGATTCACTTCCTGCTGAGTTACTTAGAAAAGGACGATTCGATGAAATGTTCTTTGTAGACTTACCTAGTGATAACGAACGTGCTGAAATTATTAAATTATACTTACTTAAATATTTAAATGTTAAAGTTAATGATGAATTCATGAAAAAACTAGTAGACCTATCAAATGGTTTTGCTGGATCCGATTTAGAGTCTTGTATTAGAGAAATTGCTTATAAAGTAGTTGCAAATAATATTACACTAACTCAAAACACTTTCATTGATGCATTTAATAATACTGTTTCTCTATCAAAGACAAATCCTGATAAAATTAATAAGATAAGAGCTTGGGGTCATGAACATGCTACTCCTGCTTCAAAAGAAAAGAGCCCTAATTTGTAGAGCTTTTTTTGTTTGGTAAATATTTGCTAACAATACTAGTAAATAATACTAAGTAAGATATTGATATCATTAATCCTCCAAATACATCACTAGCAAAATGTACTCCTAAATATATTCTAGTAATACATATTAGTAAAATTAAAATAGACAATAGTATCGAATAAAACCGCTTTAGAGATTTCTTTATATTTAATTGCCATATCAAATAAATGAAAAATCCGTAAAAGGCAGTTCCAACCATCGCATGAGCTGATGGAAAACTATACCCTATTTCTTTAATTATATTTATATCAGTTGGTCTTGGTCTTGCAAATATTATTTTAAGGATAAAGTTTAACAAAAATATTGTTACTAAATTTATTCCAGTTAAAATTCCATATATTTTATCCTTAGGAATAAGTATTACTAATAAAGTTAATGTGATTAAAGAAAAGGCACTACCTAAATTAGTTATTACTCTAACAAAAAATGTCATATTATCAGAAATTAATCTTGAAATATGCTTGTAATAAAAATTATCAAAATTAGATATATCATGAATATATATTTTTCGTATTATAGCAATAAATAATATTAATGTTATAAGACACATTATCCACTTTAAATTTTTCTTTAAAAATGTTACTGCTTTTTTCATAATTTCACCTTTTTTAATTATATCACACTTTTATTTATCAAATAATGTAAAATGGGGTTATTTAAATTTATTTATTATGTTAAAATTATATTGTAAGTGAAAGTAATGGAGGTTTTTATGGAATTAGTATCTAGTAATTTACGTTTAATCGTAATGGACAATTTTTATGACTTTGGAAAAAAAATTGATGGGCATTTGAAACTGATGAGAGAAATTAAAGATGATCGATTCAGTTTTATTGTGCCTACTTCTCTACCGAGATTTGCAAGTGGTGAAGCTAAAGCAGTTATTGAAGAATCTATAAGAGCAAAAGACGTATATATTTTATCTGATGTTTTAAATTATGATTGTACATATCAAATGCATGGATTTACAAATCACAAGAGTCCTGATGATCATTATCAAGACATTAAAAGAATTATTTCAGCAATGAATGGAGCTAGTGAGTCTATCACGGTTATTATGCCTTTCTTATATGAATCTAGACAGCATAAAAGAAAAGCTCGTGAATCACAAGATTGTTCGTTAATGTTACACGAACTTGAGTTCTTAGGGGTTAAAAGACTTATTACTTGTGATGCCCACGATCCTGGGGTTAGAAATGCCTTATTACATTGTTCGTTTGACAATGTATATCTTACTCATACAATATTGGATCAATTTATAGATAATGAAGCTATCGACTTTAATAATTTAATTATTGTAGCACCTGATACTGGGGCTTCTGATAGAGCTGAATACTATGCAAACATTTTAGGTTCAAACATTGGTCAATTTAATAAAAGACGTGATTACACCAAAGTGGTTAATGGAAAAAATCCAATCATCGCTCATGAATATATTGGTACAGATGTAGTTGGAAAAGATGCAATTGTAGTAGATGATATGATATCATCCGGACAATCGATGTTAGAAGTTGCTGAAAATTTAAAAGAAAAAGGTGCTAAAAACATTTATTTAATATCATCATTCGCTCTATTCAGTGATGGTCCTAAAAGCGTAGATTTATTCCAAAGAGCTTATGAAGATAAAATATTTGATGAATTATATACAACTAATTTATCATATGTCCCTCAAGATACTAAAGATTTAGATTGGTTTCATGAAGTTGATTGTTCTAGTCACATAACTCAAATAATCAATGCTTTAAATAATCATGAATCTATAAGTCCATTCCTAAATGGAAAAGAAAAAATACTTCAAAAAGTAATTAGTGCAAAAGAAAAAAGGGGTTTTAATTAACCTCTTTTACTTTGCTTTAATTCTTTAAATTCTTGTTTTGAATCGCTATCATATCCCCAAATTATATCTTTGTTTTTATTTAATATTTCATGAGTTATTTCTTCAAAAATTTGTTTATTTTTTGTTCCTAAACCACCAATTCCTACAACTGAATGTTTAGTGAAATCTTTATCAAAAATTATTAGATTCTTTGCAGTTGGAATACCGTTTTGCCTTACTTCATATGGATATAACCATACAATATCAGAATACTTAACAGCATATAAGCTATTTGAAAAATCTATTAAGTAGTTTTTAGTCAAATAGGTTTTAGCTTGTTTGTAATATTTAGTATCTGGAGATTCTATTTCATTATTAATTTGTTGCCATTCTTCAACTGTTACATTTTTTATGAATTTCTTCGTTTTTGTTTTAAATACGATTGTTATCGCTCCAATTATTATTGCAAAGACTCCTGTTATAATAGCAAGGCATATTTGAACTGTTATATCATTCACATCTGTAACAACATCAAGATATACATCACCAAAGTAATTATTAAAATTAGAATCGTTTACAACTTCATTTTCCATATCTCTATTATATACTTCTATTGCAAGACGTTTTATATCACTTTCAATTAAAGATGTCATACCACATATTGCTACTGGATTATCTTCGATTGATTCATGATCCAAATAACTAAAAGTTTTATAATCTAAGTATGCTATATAGAAGTAATTATCATCACGAATAAAGTAATATTTATTATCTTGTTCATTTGTAGATGTTTCAGCAAAAACATAAGGGATTGCTGTTACATTTACGCAAGAATAGATTCCTTCTTTATTTTTTTCTTTCATAATTACATCGTTTAGATATTCAGGATTAGGATATTCTTTTCTGCTAGCTACAAATGCCCATATCACAAAACCTAAGGTCATAAGTACTAATATAATCGTTATTATTAACCTTCTATTACCTACTTTTAGAGATTCTTTTATTTTGTTTGAATATATTTCTTTCATCTTCTCACCCATGAAAATTATATCATGAATATAGTTTTAAAACATTAGTTTTTTAATAATCCATTAATCTTTTCAGTATACTCTTTTATTGTTTCTTTATAATCATTTATTTGACTTTCTAATTCATTATTTTTTATAGATAATTGATCATTTTGATCTTCCAATTCGCTTATTTTCTTTTCATATTCATTAATTTTATTTTCATAATTTTTGATTTCGTTATTATATTCAATTTCTGCTTGATTATTATAGTATTTTTCTCTATTACTAAATAGTAATTCTTTATTTTTAGAAGTTGTATAGACAGTTATATCATATGAATATAATCCACGATATAAATATAATTGTTTTTTAGATAAGTCTTTTAGTATGCTAGTAGTAAAGTCTTTGAATGTATAGGCTTTTCTATTACCATATATACTTATTTCATTGTTAACTCGATTAATTGTAACATCAGAGTAATCGCTGTAATACTTTACTGATATTTTGATATTGTCACCCATATTTTCATCTATAACGTAAGTAATATTATCATAATATGGATCAATAATTGTTGTATTATTATCAACTGGATAATTAACTTCATAAACACTAGCTTTTATTCTTTCGGGTACTCCCTCAATATAATTCATACTGGTAAAGTCCCAAGCAGTTATCCCTGTCCCTATTCCTAAAACTACTATAGAAATTATAAATGTTAGAAAGATTCTTTTTAAATCATTTTTCTTATTAAAAACAAAGTTAAACACTAATTCTAACAAAGTTATATTAATAGCTATACAAGCTATTATAGCAGGTATTATTCCTAGAAAGAAAACACCCTTAAAAATAATTACTATACTTAGTATTAATCCTATTGATAAGAAGAATAAGCTAAATACAAATGGAATAGCCATAAATACTATCATTATTTTAATACATGCAATGACAATTTCACCTAAAGTATCAAAGAAAGTATATTTATTATTTCTAATAACTTTTCCATTTTTTTCGTTGTTAGTTTCTTTATCTTCTTTTGGTTCTTCCTTTTTTGTATTGTCATCGACTAGCCTTTCATAGTAATCTAATACTCTTATTTTATAAACATATACAAATACAATTAATCCTAATATGAAATATGCTGTATATAAAATAAATTTAAAAATACTTGATAATATTGGACCAACATGACTTCCAAAATTTAAAAACACATCTGTTCCCAAATCATAAATATAATTGACTGGTACTTTTAATATATTAATTATTAAAAATACTATGAACATTTCAAATACTATCTTAAGAATAGTTCCAAATGATAAGTTTCTAAATATTTTGCAAGTTCTATTTATTATTTCTAATACTTCGTCAACCAAGTTACTTCCTATACTCTTATTTTTTTGCTTTGTACCAAAGTCACTTATTTCATCATTGGTAAGTTCATCTAAAGTACAATTGAAAATCTTACACATAGTAAGTAATTTATCCATTTCTGGATATGTTTGACCACTCTCCCACTTCGATACAGCTTGACGTGATACATCAAGTTTATCTGCTAATTGTTCTTGAGATAATTTGTTTTCCTTTCTTAACTTTTGAAGTTTTTCACTAAATTTCATTTCTTTCACCTCACGCAAAAATCTTATAATAAAACCATGTAGCAATCTACCAATTTTAAGTTGTTTTTTGTTAACTTATGGTTGCATATTCATCTTTTTTATATTATATCATTAAATTTTGTTCATAATTCATCAATTTATTAATAAGTGAATAAATTAGTATTGGTGATCAAAGTGAAGAAAAAAATATTTATTACTTTTAGCATTTTAATATTAATTACAAGCTTAATTGTGCTAGCTAGAGAAAACATAAAATTAAGAAGTATGATAAAGGATAGTAACGAGGATAAGATAGTAGCTATTGCGAATAACAAGACAATTATAGAAAGAAAAATTACAAAGCATTCCAACAACCCTAGATATAAGTTAAATATTTATTATCCATATACTTCTTATAAGTTATTAAATAGTTCTATCAAGAAAAAAATTAAGACAGAAATAGATTTATTATTAGATACTATTAAAGAATATGGAGTACGGCCCAACCAGTATTATTCATTGTTTATTAATTATGATAAGTACAACTATAAAAACTACGTATCATATGTTTTTTATATAAGTAGTTACACAGGAGGAGCTCATCCTAATAACACTATATGGACAATTAGTTATGATAAAGATAAAAATAAGATAATTAATATAGACGATTTAGTTAAGAATGATCCTGATATTTTAAATACCTTATCCACATTTAGTAAAGATGCATTAAAAAAAGATAAAAGATTTAAAGATACAAACAATGATATAAAATCAATGATAGAAGATGGTACTAAACCTATTAATGATAACTTTAAAAACTTTGCATTTTCAGAAGATGGATTAATAATTTTTTTTGAACAGTATCAAGTAGCACCTTATAGTTTTGGAAACTTTGAGGTAATAATACCTTATTCTAAATTATCTATGATATAATGATAATAGGAGGTTATTATGAGAAAAGTTGGAACAGTAGTAAGAGGTATTAGGACACCAATAATTAAAGAAGGAGACAATTTAGTTGATGTTGTAGTTAACTCTTTAATTGAAGCTAGTCAGAGTGAAGGATTTAGTTTTAATGATAAAGACGTTGTAGCTATTACTGAAGCTGTTGTTAGTATAAGTGCTGGTAATTATGCTAGTATTGATAATATAGCTAAGGATGTTAAAAGTAAATTTAATGGAAATCATATTGGAATAGTATTTCCTATTTTAAGTAGAAATAGATTTGCTCTTTGTTTAAAAGGATTTGCTAGAGCAATGGATAAGATTACAATGTTATTAAGTTATCCATCTGATGAAGTTGGTAATGACATCTTAGATAGTGAACGAATGGAAGAATTAAATATTAATCCTTATTCTGATATTATTAGTGAGGAGGAATACATTAAAAATTTTGGCGACTTTAAGCATGTTTTTACTGGTGTTAATATGGTAGACTTCTACCGTGACTTGGTGAAAAATGAAAACTGTGAGATTGAGTTTGTTTTTGCCAATCGTCCGGAAGTTATTCTTAATTATACTAAAGATGTTATTGCAGCTGATATTCATACTAGGTATAAAACAAAGAAAAAATTATTAGATAATGGTGCTAATAAAGTAGTTGGACTTGACGACATTATGACTGAAAGTATTGATGGCAGTGGATATAATAGTAAGTATGGCCTTTTAGGATCAAATAGAGCAACTGAAGAAAAAGTTAAGTTATTCCCAGATAACGGTCAAGAATTGGTTTTAAGTATTCAAGAAAAGCTAAAAGAAAAAACTGGCAAAAATATAGAAGTTATGGTTTATGGAGATGGAGCATTCAAAGATCCAGTAGGAAAAATTTGGGAACTAGCAGATCCTGTTGTTAGTCCTTTCTATACTAGTGGATTAGAAGGAAGTCCCAATGAATTAAAACTTAAGTATTTATCTGATAATAAGTTTAGTAATCTTAAAGGTGAGGAATTACAGAAAGCTATTAGAAAAGAAATAAAAGAAAAAGACAAGAATTTAAAAGGTAAAATTGAAACACAAGGTACTACTCCTAGAAGATATACTGATTTAATTGGGTCATTATGTGACTTAACTAGTGGTAGTGGCGATAAAGGTACTCCAGTAGTATTAGTACAAAATTACTTTACTAATTACGCTGAATAGGAACAAGTAATTATTACTTGTTTTTTTGATCGTCATGTATATAATATTAAGTACTTGGAGTGATTATATGAACTTAAATAGATATTCTAAAAAGAAATATCCCAAATTATTAACTGAACAGGAAAAAGATGCAATTTTTACGTATACCGAAGACCATTTTGAGATTAATAACTGTCTTAGATTTAATAGAAGTATGCGTGCCAATATTGAAGAAAAAGTACAATTTCTTGATCTTGCTTTAAGTAAATTCCAATTGGATAATTCTTTAATTATTTATAGAAATATTAATATGATTATAGATGATTTTTTTGATGAGTATATTGATGCAATCACTAGTGGATCATTTACTGATTTAGGATACACTAGTTGTACTACTATTAGAAACTTATATGCAAAGGTTGCAAATATAAAATTGCAAATATTATTAGAGCCTTACGTTAATGGAGCTTATATTAAATATCTTTCTAGTTTTAGAGAAGAAAATGAATTTTTGCTAGCTAGAGGAACGACATTTGAAACACTTGATTATAGTGTTGACAATGGAGTACATAAAGTTATGTGCAAAGTTCAAAATAAAAAAAGAACTATTTCTAGTTCTAGATTTTAAATGGAAGTAGCGGAGAAAATCAAACTCCCAACAGTAGTTTTGAAGTGACAACAGACTTATGTTTATAACATATCAATTTGTGTGTACCAAAAAGCAGATAACCTTTAGTAATGGTTAATTTTTCAATTTGGTTCTAATGCTTCAATTTTAATATTTTTGATATATGATGCCATTGAAATAAATAGAATTAATTTAATAGCTATTATTCCTGAATTATTAATGGTCGTATATGAATCAGTTATTATTAGCAAAAGTATAAAGGAAGCAAAAAATTAGATTTACAATTTTTAAGTTAAATAAATATGAATTTGTTATAGAAGGAGGAAACAAATGAAAAATGAATTAATAATTAAAAAATGTCAAAAATGTGGTGCATTGATTGAGGTAATCAATGAATGTAACTGTGATGAGTGTGGAATAACTTGTTGTGGTGAACCTATGTTAAAGTTAATTTCAAATAGTGTTGATGCATCGTTTGAAAAACACATTCCAACTTTTGAACATAGAGGCGATGAAATACTTGTAAAAGTAAATCATGTTATGGAAAAGGAACACTTTATTGAATGGATTGTACTAGTTAATGACAAAGATATTTATAAAGTTAAATTATTGCCAGAACAAAGTGCAGAATGTAAATTCAAATATATAAAAGGATCAAAATTATATGCATATTGTAAT